>OGYI01001916.1_pt1 | contig 17778 bp, 16 predicted proteins | sample 1576521 | NCBI WGS metagenome assembly OGYI01 (sample SAMEA3541484, study PRJEB24748) | human gut metagenome | biome: human gut; feature: human-associated habitat; material: faeces | place: China | collected 2012
CGCCGCCGCATACAAAAGCAAGCGGTACAGCCAACGCCAGTGCGGTCGGACAGCAGGCGATGAGAAGCGTCAGTCCGCGATATACCCAGCCGGTCATATCCGAACCGGGCATGAACAGCGGCGGAAGTGCGGCTGCCAGTACGGCAATGACGATCACAACCGGAACCAGGCGCTTGGCATTACGCTGCGCACTTTTTTCCAACGCTGCCTTGTGTTCGGCAGCCGCATTCTGTACGCGACGAATCTGACGAACCGCGCAGTCTTCATAGCGCGAGATCACACGAATCAGCATCAGAGAGCCGTTATACCGGCTGCCTGCCAGCACACGCGTGTTCTTATCAACTGCCATCGGCACGTTTTCACCGGTAAGCACGCTGTCATCCACCGTGCCGTCTCCGCGAAGTACAACGCCGTCAATCGGTACGCGCTCACCCGAGTGTACCAGAACCAGCTCGCCCAGACGGATATCTGCCAGCGGAACCTGACGCTGTTCGCCCTTCATGTTGACGACCGTTGCCTTTTCCGGCATGAAATCATGCTGCTGCGGCAATGCCTGATAGGTGGATAATAGAACGATATCACCTGCAATTTTGCCAATCTCAAACAGGATGAGCACGATCGTTGCTTCTGCACGGCTGCCGAGCGCGAATGCGCCGATGGATGCCATTAGCACGAGCAGATATTCATCGAAAAATGAACCGTGTGTCAGATTGGTCAGCACACGCGCTGCAATCGGCAGCGCTGTGATCAAAAACGCCAACAGGCAGAGCGGCAATGCCGCACTCGAACCTCCCATCGCGATTCCGGCCACAAGAACGATTGCCGCGGCAGCCAACCGTGCGCCTGTGCTCTGCATATCCAACCGTGTCATCGGCTGATAGGTCACTTCGGCGCCTTCCTGTATACGGCGTGCATTTTCTCGCCGCAGACGGGTCTGCTCACGCCGACGCATTTTGGCCCGGTACTGTGCCTTCTGCACGAAATTCATACCGGTGGTATCGTCCGCGTCCTCCGGAACTTCGATTACCGGCGGTTCCGGTTTCTTTTCCTCCGGCTTTTTTTCATCCTTTGGTTTAGGCTTCTCCTTAGGTGCGGATTTTGCCTGTTCCTTTTTCTCCGCCTTGTCCTTTTCATGGTTTTTCAGTTTTTCTTTTAGCTTCTGCAGCCTGTCCGGCTTTTCCTCTATGATAGGCTCAAATTCCGCTTCCTCTGATTGTTCTTCCTCAGGAAGCTCGTCCTCTATACCTTCGTCGTCAAATTCCGGTTCGTCCCAGTCGTCCTCGTCTTCAGCCTCATCCGTCGAATCTTCTTCTTCGTCAAATTCGTCTTCCGAATCTTCCGGCGATTCCTCTGCTGCGTCTGATTCCTCCGAGGGCTTTGCAGGCTCAGCTGCCGCCGCTTCCTCTGGCGGCGTTTTCGCCTCCGGAGATTCGCTTTCACTTTGATGCGATGTATCGGCTTCCGGTTCAATCTCCGGCTGCTCCGCATTCTTGTCCGGCGGCTCAGGCTCGCCGGGCGGCGCTGATTCTTCTTTTTCAGGCGGTTTTTTGTTCTCTTCGGGTTTAGGCTTTTCCGGAGCGGCAAACAGCTGCGCTACTGCCGAATTCTCCAGATCCGCTAAAATCGAATCGACCTGTGCTAAAATATCTTCCGCCGTTGTCTGGTCCTTCTTCTCTTCCGAATCAGGGCGGTTATTTTCGCTCATTCCGTTTATCCCTCCTGCACGTGCGCGATTCCCTGTGCCAAAATGGTCTGAATATGATCATCGCACAGCGCATAGTATACTGTTTTTCCGGTTTTTCGACTCTTGACCAACCGCGCCTGTTTCAAAAAACGAAGCTGATGCGATATCGCGGACTGGCTCATGTTCAGCAGCGACGCAATATCGCAGACACACAGCTCCGCGGAAACAAGCGCCGCCAGTATCCGCAAGCGGGTCTTGTCGGAAAACGCTTTGAAAAAATCTGATGCGGCTGTAGTGATCTCCTCTGCCGGCATTGCGCTGCGCGCTGCCATAACTGCGTCCGTATGGACGATATGCTCCTCGCAGCACTCCAGTTCTGCGTCTGTATGCTTTGCCGACAATTTGATCCCTCCCGCAATATGTGCATATCTATTCAACTTATGATAACATTCCAGTCCACTTCTGTCAAGAATCGAGTCGGACACAAATGACAATTTTGCGTGCAAAAAAGTCCTGCAGGCCGGATACGGTCTGCAGGACTTGAACGCATTTTTTACTTCTTGGGCTGTTCGCGCTTCGGATCGGTCATAACTTCCTTGAATGAGGTTGCCAGACCCGCAAGGCTCTGAATCTCGCTCGGGATAATGATCTTAGTTGCCTTGCCGTCAGCGGCGCTGCTGAATGCCTCGAGGGATTTCAGCTTAATAACCTGCTCGGTCGGTGCCGCTTCATTCAGCAGATTGATGGAGTCTGCCAGTGCCTTCTGCACGGTAAGCAGCGCTTCCGCTTCACCTTCGGCCTCCTTGATCTTAGCAAGGCGATTTGCCTCTGCAGCAAGAACAGTTGCTTCCTTTTCGCCTTCAGCCACCAGAATCGCGGACTGCTTTTTACCTTCCGCTACCAGAATGGACTCACGGCGTTCGCGCTCGGCCTTCATCTGCTTCTCCATAGATTCCTGAATAGCAGCCGGCGGAATGATGTTCTTCAGCTCCACACGATTTACCTTAATGCCCCAGTCATCGGTCGCTTCATCGAGGATGGAGCGCATTTTGGTGTTGATGATATCGCGGCTGGTCAGCGTCTGGTCAAGTTCGAGATCACCGATAATGTTTCGCAGTGTGGTTGCAGTCAGATTTTCAATTGCCGCCATCGGGCTTTCGATACCGTATGCAAACAGCTTCGGATCGGTGATCTGGAAGTACACGACCGTGTCGATCTGCATGGTTACGTTATCCTTGGTGATAACCGGCTGCGGCGGAAAATCGACTACCTGCTCCTTGAGGGTTACCTTGCGGGCAATGCGCTCAAACAGCGGCACCTTGAAATGCAGGCCGGTGCTCCATGTGTCGCGGTAGGTACCGAGACGCTCGATAACATACGCCTTCGCCTGCGGCACGATCACGATATTGCTTGCAATGAACGCGATGAACAGAATAATCAGCACAATCCAGATGATGGGTACAATAATATAATCCATGATAACGCTCCTTTACAGTTGGTTCGGTTTTACAATCGCCTTGACGCCGCGGATCTCCACAACCGTGACTCTTGTCCCGATTGCAATTTGCGCGTCAGTCGTACTGCGGGCTGTCCAGATCTTTCCGTTGATTTTCACCGCACCGGTCTCCAGAATATTGTCAATCGGTTCGGTAACAACAGCCGTCTGTCCGATGATACGATCTGCGTTGGTCGCCTGCTGCCGACTGCCGAGAAAACGGCGGCAGAGCGGACGCACCAGTACAAGCAGCAGCGCGGAGAACACGATGAACACAATCCACTGCCCCATCAGTCCGACCGAAAGGCTGGCTGCAATGAGTGCCGCGACACCACCGGCAGCGAACCAGATGCCGCACAGCGTGAGTGTAAACGCCTCTACCGCTACACTGATGATAATGACAGCCAGCCAGATATACAGGCTGTCAATTCCAAACATCATAAACTATCCCCTCCCTTGGCAACAGTATAGCATGTGCCTACGAAAAAGTACAGCAAAACCCGATTAAATTTCCGGTTAATTTTTGCATATTGCACAAAATGTCGAATAAAACAAATCCGCCCGGACCGTGCAGTACAGTTCGAGCGGAAAATCTTCAAAAAATCAGCGGGTCATGCAGCGCGAGACGTATCAGCCAAATTGCGATATCCAGCACGATAACGCTCCACAGCAGCATGCGCTCGAGGTTTTTGGAGCCGAAAAGCGGCTTTTTGCCAAACAGCGCGTACAAAACGACCGGCGGCAGCACGAAAACCATCGGGTGAAACCGCAGTGCCGCACGAAAGTCCAGTCGGAGCAGAGCGGCAAGCGCACGGCTCAGTCCGCAGCCGGGGCACGGCACGCCGGTCAAGTATTTGATCGGACAGTTCCAGCCGAACAGCAGCGCCGAGGCATATGCCAACGCACCCAGTATCAGCAGCACGAGCAGGCCGTTCAGACCGCGCCGAAAGCGCTCCGGCATCAGCCCTTGTAGGTCTCGCGGAACTCGAGGAACTCGTCATAGGTGCATTCCTTGTCCAGAACGCCCTTTTCACGAATTTCGATAATACGGGTCGCGATGGTCTGCACGAACTCGTGGTCGTGGGAAGCAAACAGCACGGTGCCCTTGAAATCACGAACGCCGTTGTTGACTGCGGTGATGGATTCCAGATCGAGGTGGTTGGTCGGCTGGTCGATGACGAGCACGTTCGAGCCGAACAGCATCATGCGCGCCAGCATCAGGCGAACCTTCTCACCGCCGGACAGTACGCGAACCGGCTTGTAAACATCGTCGCCGGAGAACAGCATACGGCCGAGGAAGCCGCGCAGCGTGGATTCCAGTGTATCCGTGCGGGAATACGGTGCGATCCAGTCGAGCATGTTTTCCTCGTGGCCCTCGAAGAACTCGTTGTTGTCCTTCGGGAAATAGCTCTGCGAGGTGGTAACGCCCCACTTGAAGCTGCCCTCATCCGGCTTCATCTCGCCCATAAGAATCTGGAACAGCGTAGTCATTGCCAGCTCGTTATCCGAGATGAACGCAATCTTGTCACCGCGGCGCACGATGAAAGATACGTTGTCGAGCACCTTCTCGCCGTCGATGGTCTTGGAGATGCCGCGCACCTCAAGAATGTCCTTGCCTGCCTCACGGTCCGCGTCAAACGCTACCCACGGGTAACGGCGGGACGAAGCCGGCATTTCCTCGACGGACAGCTTGTCGATCAGCTTGCGACGGCTGGTCGCCTGACGGGACTTGGACTTGTTTGCCGCAAAACGCTGAATGAAGTTCTGCAGTTCCTTGATCTTTTCCTCGTTCTTGCGGTTCTGATCCTTGATCATGCGCTGAACCAGCTGAGAGGACTCATACCAGAACTCATAGTTGCCGACGTACAGCTTGATCTTGCCGTAGTCAATATCGACGATGTGGGTACATACGTTGTTCAGGAAGTGACGGTCATGCGATACAACGAGGACGGTGCCCTCAAAATCGGCAAGGAAGTCCTCCAGCCAGCGGACTGCCTGAATATCCAGATGGTTGGTCGGCTCGTCCAGCAGCAGAATATCCGGCTTGCCGAACAGTGCACGCGCCAGCAGCACCTTGACCTTCTCAACGTCACCGAGGTTCTTCATCTCGGTGTACAGGATGGCATCTGCATCCAGACCCAGACCGTTCAGCAGCTGGCTGGCCTCGGTCTCGGCGTCCCAACCGCCCATTTCAGCAAACTCGGACTCCAGCTCGGCAGCCCTGTTGCCGTCCTCCTCGGTGAACGGGTCCTTCATGTAGAGCGCATCCTTTTCGTGCATGACCTCAAGCAGACGCTCGTTGCCGCCGAGAACCGTGTTGAGAACAGTCTCCTCGTTGAAGGCAAAGTGGTCCTGCTTGAGTACGCTCATACGGGTCTTGGGCGCAATCGAAACCGTGCCAGTGGACGGGTCCAAATCGCCGGACAGAATGCGCAGGAATGTAGACTTGCCTGCACCGTTTGCACCGATAACACCGTAGCAGTTGCCCTGGGTAAATTTCAGGTTTACATCTTTGAACAGCGGCTCGCCGCTGAAGTTTAAGCTAAGATCGCTGATAGTGATCATGTAAGAGATTCCTCCCGCATTATTTTTCAATTAGAATCAGTATACCACATAAACCGCTGTTTTCACAGATAATTTACAGATGCAGCCGTATTTTTGTTCATGTTGTCTTGAAACGACACCCAGAATGCTATATACTATATTTATAAATATCAATCCCTATTTGTTTCAGGAGGTTTTTCCCTATGTCTAACCTGATGGAAGTTATCAAGTCTCGCCGCTCTACGCGCGCGTTCAAGTCCGAGCTGCCGCCGAAGGATCAGATCATGCAGATTGTTGAAGCTGCTGAATGGGCGCCTTCCGGCATGGGCATGGGCAAGTACCTGTGGCACTTTACCGTGATTTACAATGCAGAGAAGTCGCTCAAGCTGGCTCGTGCCGTCGCTGAGGCAGACAATCGCGGTCCGGAGTATAATTTCTACGGTGCACCGGTCAACATCATCATTTCCTACAAGCGGGATGAGCACCACGCTCTGGTAGACGGCGCTGCTGCAATGGAGAATCTGCTGCTGATGGCTACCGAGCTTGGCCTCGGCTCCTGCTGGATCAACCAGCTGCGCGAGACCTGCGACGTACCCGAGGTTCGTGCACTGCTGACTGAGTACGGCGTACCGGAGGATCATATCGTTGTCTGCTCCGCAGCCATCGGCTACATTGAAAAGGAAACGCCGGCAAAGCCGCGCCATGAGGGTCTGGTTTCGATTACCGAATAATCGAAACAATGGAAAATTGAGAACAGAAAATGCCAAATACCTTAATTTTCAATTCTCCATTATCCGTTTTCAATTCATTAGCGACGAAAGGAGCTAATATCATGGATGAGAAGATTGCTAAACTGAGAGAGTGGATCGACGGCAGCGACAATATCGTCTTTTTCGGCGGTGCGGGCGTATCGACCGAGAGCGGCATTCCGGATTTCCGCTCGGTGGACGGTCTGTACAACCAGCAGTACAAATACCCGCCGGAGACCATTCTCAGCCACACGTTCTTTTTGAGTGAAACCGAGGAGTTTTACCGCTTCTATCGGGCGAAAATGCTGGCGCTCGATGCAAAGCCGAACGCGGCTCACCTCAAGCTGGCCGAGTGGGAACGCGAGGGCAAGTGTCGTGCCGTTGTAACGCAGAACATCGACGGTCTGCACCAGAAGGCAGGCTCGAAGGAAGTGCTTGAGCTGCACGGCTCGGTGCTGCGAAACTATTGCATGCGCTGCCGCAAGCCATATCCGGTTGAGGATATCGCCAAGGGCACCGGTATTCCGCGATGCTCCTGCGGCGGCATTATCAAGCCGGATGTCGTGCTGTACGAGGAGGGACTCGACAGCTACACGATCAACAAGAGCGTAGACTACATCTCCAAGGCTGATATTCTGATTATCGGCGGCACATCGCTGGCTGTGTATCCGGCCGCTAGTCTGATCGACTATTACCGCGGCAATAAGCTGGTTTTGGTCAATAAGTCCCCTACTCCTGCGGATCGCCGTGCTGATCTGGTCATTCACGCGCCAATCGGCGAGGTTTTCTCGCAGCTGTAAAAATAAAGCTCCCTTTTCCGGTTATATAAACTGCAAACCGAAAAGGGTGGTATTATGCCGATTGATAAAATTGCACTCATTTTTGCCATCATCGAGGGATGAAACTGCTGTACAGATAGGAAAAGACCCGCTTCCAGCGGGTCTTTTCTCGTCAAATTGTAAGAGGTAAATAGGAATACGCGATACTTTGCTTAGTTAAATGCCTGCTCGAGGTCAGCCAGAATATCGTTGATATTCTCGGTGCCAATGGACAGACGGATGGTGCCCTGATGGATACCCTGATCCTCCAGCTCCTCTGCGGTCAGCTGCGAGTGAGTGGTGGTTGCCGGATGGATGACCAGGCTCTTAACGTCTGCAACGTTTGCCAACAGAGAAAAGATCTGCAGCTTGTCAATGAACTTAAATGCTGCTTCCTTTCCGCCCTTGATATCGAAGGTGAAGATAGATGCGCCGCCGTTCGGGAAGTACTTCTCGTACAGAGCATGATCCGGGTGGTTCGGCAGAGACGGATGGTTCACATGCTCAACCTGCGGATGATTGGTCAGGAACTCAACGACCTTCTTGGTGTTCTCAACGTGACGCTCGATACGCAGAGACAGAGTCTCGGTGCCCTGCAACAGCAAAAATGCGTTGAACGGAGAAATGGTAGCACCAGTATCACGCAGCAGGATAGCGCGGATGTAGGTTACGAACGCAGCAGGACCAACAGCATCTGCGAAAGAGATGCCGTGATAGCTCGGGTTCGGCTCAGCGATCGGCGCATACTTGCCGGATGCCTTCCAGTCGAACTTGCCGGAATCAACAATGATGCCGCCGAGGGTCGTGCCGTGGCCGCCGATGAACTTGGTAGCAGAGTGAACAACGATATCAGCGCCGTACTCAATCGGACGGATGAGGTACGGGGTACCGAAAGTGTTGTCGATTACGAGCGGCAGACCGTGCTTGTGCGCAATCTTTGCGATAGCCTCGATATCCGGAATATCGGAATTCGGGTTGCCGAGAGTCTCGATGTAAACCGCCTTAGTATTGTCCTTGATAGCGCCTTCCAGTTCTTCCAGATTGTGTGCATCAACGAAGGTGGCCTCAACGCCGAACTGCGGCAGAGTATGTGCCAGCAGGTTGTAGCTGCCGCCGTAGATGGTCTTCTGTGCTACGATGTGGTCGCCAGCCTGAGCAAGTGCCTGAATGGTGTAGGTAATCGCTGCGGCGCCGGAAGCGGTAGCCAGAGCGGCAACACCGCCCTCGAGTGCTGCAATGCGCTTCTCGAACACATCCTGCGTGGAGTTAGTCAGACGGCCGTAAATATTGCCTGCATCCGCCAGACCGAAACGGTCAGCTGCGTGCTGGCTGTCGTGGAAAACATAAGAGGTGGTCTGGTAGATCGGAACTGCACGGGAATCGGTAACCGGGTCAGCGGTTTCCTGACCGATGTGCAGCTGCTTGGTTTCAAAGGACCAGTTTTCGGTATTCTTGATAGTTGCCATGATGAATTATCTCCTTTTTATACATTCCATAAAGTTGTTTGTGACTTGCTGTAATAAAAAGAAGAATCACATTCGCCCAAATCGGAAATTCGAGCGGAGCAGCTTTTCAAAGTAGTATCGCATAACCGCTTCTCCTAAATTCATATTATTTCACTGGGATTGCTATGATTATACTAAATACCCCCTCTCCTGTCAACCCTTTCCGACAAACTTTTTTCGTTCCGGCAGATTGCCCAATTTCCGATGGTCCAATCCCTATTTTTTCGATAGGTTTTAGGGCAGTGTTTTCTGTTCGCCATCCAAATAAAAGAAAACCGCCGCACAGGGATTGTGCAGCGGTTTTGATGATCAATGTTCAGCAGCGAAAAATCAGAACTCGATCTTCTTTGCGATATAAGCAGCAACTTCCTCAATCTTGATGCGCTCCTGCTCCATCGTATCACGGTCACGAACGGTTACGCAGCCGTCCTGCTCGGTTTCAAAGTCCACGGTAACGCAGTACGGCGTACCGATCTCGTCCTCACGGCGGTAGCGCTTACCGATAGAGCCTGCATCGTCAAAATCAACAGAGAACTGCTTAGCCAGCTCCTGCCAGATCGGCATAGCCTTGTCGGTCAGCTTCTTGGACAGCGGCAGTACAGCAGCCTTGAACGGTGCCAGAGCCGGATGCAGACGCAGAACGGTACGAACATCGTCCTTGCCGTTCTTGTCCTGACCTACGACTTCCTCGTCGTAAGCGTCGCACAGGAAGGCCAGTGCAACACGATCAGCACCAAGCGAAGGCTCGATAACATACGGAATATACTTCTCATTTGCTTCCTGATCGAAGTATTCCATCGAAACACCCGAGGTGTTCTGATGCTGGGTCAGGTCGAAATTGGTGCGGTCGGCAATGCCCCACAGCTCGCCCCAGCCAAACGGGAACATAAACTCGATATCGGTGGTAGCGTTGGAGTAGTGAGACAGCTCCTCCGGATCGTGGTCACGCAGACGCAGGTTCTCGTCCTTCATGCCGAGAGACAGCAGGAAGTTGTGGCAGTAATCCTTCCAGTACTTGAACCACTCAAGGTCGGTGCCCGGCTTGCAGAAGAACTCCAGTTCCATCTGCTCAAACTCGCGGGTACGGAAGGTGAAGTTACCCGGGGTGATCTCGTTGCGGAAGGACTTGCCTACCTGACCAACGCCGAACGGAATCTTCTTACGGGTGGTGCGCTGGATATTCTGGAAGTTTACGAAGATGCCCTGTGCGGTCTCCGGACGCAGATACAGCTCGTTCTTCGCGTTCTCGGTAACGCCCTGGAAGGTCTTGAACATCAGATTGAACTGACGGATGTCGGTCCAGTTGTGCTTGCCGCAGGTCGGGCATGCGATCTCATGCTCATCAATGAATGCCTTCATCTCAGCCTGGCTAAGCGCGTCAACACTCTTGCCGAGATCGTAGTTATTCTCAGCACACCAGTCCTCAATTACCTTGTCGGCACGGAAACGCTCCTTGCACTCCTTGCAGTCCATCAGCGGGTCAGAGAAGCCGCCAACATGACCGGAAGCAACCCAGGTCATCGGGTTCATCAGGATCGCGGAGTCAAGACCTACATTGTACTGGCTCTCCTGCACAAATTTCTTGCGCCATGCTGCCTTGACGTTGTTCTTGAACTCAACGCCGAGCGGACCGTAGTCCCAGGTGTTTGCAAGACCGCCGTAAATCTCCGAGCCGGAGTATACGAAGCCGCGGCCCTTGCAGAGCGCTACGATCTTTTCCATTGTTTTTTCGCTGTTTTTCATGTTAAATTCTCCTTTTGGCACAGCTGGCTGCTGCACGCTGTTTTTGCTTTGCACCGGAAAAAGTGCTTGACATGAAATTATTCTACCGTTATAATTAATAATTGTCAAGGGTAGTTTAGCTAATTAAACGAATAGAGTTTGGTCTGATCGGTAAATTGCTTGCGAAAAGCTGACATTCGGGCGATTCGCTCAGTTGGGAGCGGAAGCAGTACAGAAATCAGTCCCCGTTCTTCCCTGTTCGGTTGAGTTTGCTCAAAACGCTTTTCTTGACACATATATTCGGGCTTGTAGCTCAGTTTGGGAGAGCGTTCGGTTCGCATCCGAGAGGTCGAGGGTTCGATCCCCTTCAAGTCCACCATAACGCGAAGATACGAACTCTTTTTCGTAGTTCGGAATGTTTTTGCGTTAGCCATCAGAATAGAGCATACCTGATTGTGGGTGTGCTCTTTTTCTTTGCCCTCATCTCTGTTATAATAAATATAATAAAAACATAGGATTGGAGGAAATATGAATGGATTCCAGAAAAATTCTGGTCGATGAAAAATACTTACACTTCAAGAACAAACTATATCAGGTTCTTGCCATCGCCACGCACACAGAAACCGGCGAACCGCTGGTAATCTACCAGGCACTCTACGGCGACTTCAAAATTTATGCGCGACCGTATGATATGTTCGCCTCCGAAGTGGATCGTGAGAAGTACCCTGATGTTACGCAGCGTTTTCGCTTTGCTCATGTAGTCTTTGACGGAGATACGCCGAAGGCAACTGAATAAAAACAGCCCCTCCAGGAGCCGGCATAAAACCAGTTCTCGGAGGGGTTTCGCTTTACTCCTGCATAGCCTCGGCAGGCTTCTTCACAAGGTCCTCACCGTACTGATACCGCGCCCAGACCGCAGCCGACACTGCGATTGCCGGAAGCGTCATACGGGAAGAAGTTGACGGTCACGCAGGCATATATACCGGGGTAAACGTCAGTCGGCAGCAGGTCGGCATGGACGTTGGAAATATGCACGGACTGCGGCTTCTGCTTGCGACCCAGTGCCCCTTGCACTCCCAGGACGAACGGCTCACCGGACGGACGGGTGCCGTCGCCGCCGTAGATAACCGGATAGCGTATCTGCAGACGGTTGCCCTTTCACAGGTTCTTGACGTCGTATCCCACAGAGCGGTCAGCTGCTCGAGCTGCTCCTCCGTCCAGCAGAAGTAAAGACGCTTGCTCGGCTTGATGCCGCAGCTGTGCTTCTCGACTGCAGCCAGATTGGCTACGAAGTTGTTGTTTTACATTGAATCTTCTTCTTTCTTGTGCATTTTATCGTACAACGCCAATACGCCGCTTGAAGATGTCGGTCGCAACGTCGCCAAGATAGTACATCACGCGATGCTCGCCGGACACTCTCGGTGCGCCGATTATGCGCTTGGCTTTGTGCTTGTCGGTAAAGACGGAGTTCCTGATAGGTTCAGGCGTTTATGTTTTACACCTCCTTGTGTGATTTATAATCACGCAGGTGATACACTAATCACAACCAATCGAATGTTTGATATAAAGTAAGGGTGTTTGTTCTGACATTAGGAGAAAGAAGCAAAAGAGAAAATGGTCGAAGTTCCCGACACCTATCTCAAGGGCCGCAAGCCGGAGGATTTCTGCGCTATGCATATCCGCGGTGACAGTATGTATCCTGATTTCCGTGATGGTGATATCGTGCTGGTGCTCAAGCAGAACACCATGAACCACAGCGGCGAGATCGGAGTCATCAGCTATGGCGATGACGAAATGACCATCAAACGCATCAACTACGTTCAGAGCGAGGATTGGCTGGAGCTTGTGCCCCTGAAACCCGTCTCACCCGCCCAGACGGATCGAGGGCACCGACCCGAAATGATACCGTATTATCGGTATCCCGCGCGTACTGATACGCGAGTTCTAAATATAAAAATTACGCCCACCGGCTGCAACCGATGAGCGTTAGCGAGTGCATTCTACCCTCTTATTTTACAACCAAAGATGTTTTACAATAAAAACAAACGCATCAGACGGATGTTTCCGCAAAACGTTTAGCTATAATGGCAAGCGGTACTCCGTCCGGGTAAAGACCGCGCGCGATCTCTGGCACAAGGTCGAGGAAAAGAGTAGCGGCTATCTTTTTACGCAGCCGACTACCGGCAGACTGCACACCGAAACGTCCATGAAGCAGATGTGGCGCTCGTTCAAACAGGCGCTTGATCTCGACATGGGCGCGCAGATGGTACACGGCGCGATCGACCCGGAAACGTCGTTGTGGCTGATGATCTCACACCATACTGCCTGCGACACACTTATGCGACCGACCTGCAGTCCGCCGGTGTCCCGCTTAATGTTGCAAAGGATCTTCTGTGTCACCAGTCGATTGCCATGACGTCGCATATTTATACGCACCTCTCCGATGAAGCGTTCACGAACGCCTCGTTAAAGGTGCTCAGTTTTGCGACCGAGAGCAGGAAGAAAACGCAGAAAAAGTCGTCTCTATCCGTTGATTTTTGCTCCCGCACTTAGTCCCACATCCTGCACCCGTAAAAACCCCAAAAAAACCGCATTCACACAAAAACGAAAAAAGCGCCGCTTCCCTTGCGACGCTGTAAAAAGTTCAAATAAACAGAGAAAAAAGCTCCTAAACCACAATGTTTAGGAGCTTTTCGTTTGGTGGAAGTTACAGGGCTCGAACCTGTGACCCTCTGCTTGTAAGGCAGATGCTCTCCCAGCTGAGCTAAACTTCCATCGGGTCGTTGTCGTCTCATCCCTGACGACTTGTTTAGTATATAACAGAATTACGAATCTGTCAACACATTTTCTGAAAAAACTCCAAAAAATTTTTAGGCCCGAAAATTTGCGCCGCGCACAGCGTTCTCCGACATGCGCGGCGCAATGTATTATTTTATTGTTCCATATTTTCGCAGAACCGCATCAGCATTGCCGCAGCCTGTGCGCGGGTGGCATTCCCCTGTGGATTCAGTCTGCCGTGCGAGCCGTTGACGATTCCGTTCGCCGCCGCCCATCGCATGGCATCAGCCGCATAAGCGCTGACAGTATCCGCATCCGTAAAGGCATCCAGTGTGCCACTGGCTTCGGGAGCGTCCGCATAGCGGTACAGCATGGTGACGAGCTGCTCTCGTGTAATGCCAGCCTCCGGCGCGCGACCATCTGAAATGCCTGCCGACTGCGCCCACGCCATGCCCTTCTCGTACCAGCTTGCACCGCCGGTCGTATCCGCACCCGCGTACCGCGCGAGAATCGTCATCAGCATACCGCGCGTGGTCGTGCCATCCGGCGAGAACGCATTCGTACCTGTGCCGCTCATCAGACCCTTTTCCACAACACAGCGCACGGCATCGGCGTACCACTCGGTTGGCTTGACGTCATCGAAGCTCACATTTTGAGCAGGCTGTCTCTCGAAAATAGGCGTAAGCGTGACATTGCACGCAGGCATGACGAATGTAAACCGACCGTCCTTCTCCGTCACTGCGACCGGCTTGCCGCTCTGGTCAGTAACCGCGATTGTTTTGAGCGCATAGCCTTCCTTTGGCACAGCTTTAATCATCACTGTGCTGCCTTTGGCTGCGTTTTTCGGCGTGATTGAGACCTCGCCGTGCTCGCTCTTAGCCGCAGTCACCGCACCGGTCGGCGTGCGGACCGGACCGCCGCCACCACTGCTGCTCGTTCCGCCACTCTGCTGTGCGGTGAACACCGGTGCTGCAGTCTGCGTGCCGTTCAGTTTAGTAAGTGCTTCCTCTGTCAGTGTCGTGTACGTTTTATCACCGATTTTCCACCCGTCAAACGTGTATCCGCGCTTGCCGTCGGTCGGAAACGCCGTTCCGATATCTCCCGCACCGTAAACGCTGGTCTGCGCACTGCTGTCCGCAAACACAAACGTGATCTCCGCGCGGCGCATATCCACTGCGGAACGGTCGATCGTGTACGTCACGCCATGGATGGTCAGCGTATCGCCCGCGGCCACGGCATCCGGCGCAGAAACCGTGATCGGCTCGGTCGCAAAGCCGGTCAGTCGAATCGTCAGGCCATCGATTACGGCAGTAACGGTACTCGGCGTGACAGCTGCCGTCTCGAGCGCCTTCTTAATCTGAAACGAGAAAGTTTGTGCCTCGGGCAGCACATAGTTGCCCGCCTTTCCGCCTGCCAGAGCGACCGCGCGTGCGGTGTACGACCCGATTTCGGTCCGACTGCCGTCCTCGATTATGACAGTAAGCGCATCTCCGTTCACCGCGCCAATCGCTTCTGCCGTGACCAACTTCGGCGTACCATCATAATAGAAAACACTCTCGCCGTTCCATTTTATCTCAACAGGCTTCGGCTGTACGTTCAACACGCCGTTTTCGTATGTAATTTTGTAATTTTCGGCTTGTGCATCCATCGGAATAATCGTGTAAGTTCCAATATCGCTAAACTGCGCATAGTTAAACGCATAGTTCAGACCCGAAAGCACAGTTTCGTTCTCATTATTCACGAATCCATTGATTTCCGCACCATTATCACTTAACGTTTCTCCATAGGTCATGGTTTTGTCCTTAGCACGAATACACAGCGGCGCTTTTTCAATATGAAACCGAATCGCTTGCGATGTTGCGGAAGCCGTACTGCTCGTTTCCGGTGCATACGCTTCCACCCAGTAAGTTCCAGCGTTGATTGGCGCACCGTCCAACTGATTGCTCTGTGTACCGTTGCTGTCGGCGTAGTAGCGATATGTCGGCGTGGACATGCCCGAGCAGGTCAGATTGCTCTCGCTGTACGGCAGACCGGTATAGACTGCATCCTTCGCGCTTACAATAAGTTCGACCGTTTTCAGCAGGATTTTACCCTTTACAGTGCAGTTTTCGTCCTCTAACGTGTAATTTTTATTTGTAAGTGTAACTGTAACCGTCACGTCCCACTCGCCAGCTTCGGCAGATGCGTACCGTGTCGAGAGCGTGTAATCCGTGCCCTCGCTCAGTGCCGTGTCTTCCGGAAGATTGCTGAACGCCAGACCGCTAATCCGTGCATCATCATCGCGTCCGTTGCATGTCTTGTCCTCAATTTTAAGCGCTGTTGTCTCCAAGGAGATCGTGCGCTTATTGATGGTAAAACTGCCGATATTCATCCGTTTAACTGTAGAAAAGTTTTTACTTGATGCAATCTCGACCGCCACGTTGTAAGTTCCGGCACAAACCGGCAAAGCTGTGCTGTCGTTGTACCAAACTGTGACCTCGCCAACGCCTGTTCTCGTCCACACCGATGCCTCGCGCGGCTTGCCGTCGTATATTGAAGCCGCAGGCAGCGCAACCTTGTAATCTGCGTCCTTTTCGGGTGTTTTCGGTGTGATTTGGAATGTTTTCTCAACTTTTCCGGTATAATTTCCCTTGCCGGTAATTGTCACCGTTCCTGCACCGCAGTCTCTGTTATTGGTGTAAGAAAGTTCGTAATCTACGTTGATTTTCAACGTTTTATTGTCTATTGCGATGATTGGCTTGGGATTATGCTCGACTCCGTCATACACATACTCGGTCTGCTTCATATCAATCTGCGCGTCTGCAATATCCCGCGGAGTAACTTTCAGCGTACCATTGGCATAGCTGATTGCGTAATTTTTCGTCTTATCTGTACCGTTTCCGCATATTTTTGCATTATGTGGTACATTTTCTGCATTTCCTGCATTCGTCTGCGTGCCGGAAACCTTCACCTCGATGATTTTGTCGCCGGACACCAGTTTGCCTGCTGTGTAGCCATCTTTCACCAGAGGTTCGCCATCGTACACTTTCTCTGCACTTTCCGCCGTAATTGTCAGCGGTTTCGGCTGAATTTCTGCAGAAAACTCCTCGCTTTCCACGATGTACTTGCCGTCTTCCGACATAAATTTGAGCCGATATTTGTCCCCAACATTCGGGACGGTTTCACTATTTACGACCTCGAATGTGCCGGAAAGTTCGGTGCCGTTCAGCGTTGCACTGCAGCCGGAAACATCAACCATTTCATTCCAGGTCTGGCCGTATGTGCCGGTGGCCACTGCAGACCAATTAATAACCGGGGTTTCCTCTGTATTTTCTTCGGCTGAGCACAAAACGATGTCAAGATATTCATACAAAATATTCATACACTGAGCGGTCATGCGATACTTTGTTCCTGCTTTTGCATCCTTAGTTACAACCACATGCCACTGTCCTTTTTCTGGATAACAAGCCACACCATTCAATCCGCCAGCTGGAATATCAATTCCATTCTCCGTTTCTAACGTAATCTCAAACGGTGCATCTGGTTCCTTCCTGCCATCATTGTAAAATATCTCTGCCATATAGAAATCCTCATGTGGCGTATCTCCGGTGGGAATTGTCACCGTTACGGTTCCAGACACAAATTCAGAATTATTTCGTTTAATTTTAATGATTGTAGGATCTGCCCCTCTGCATATCCGTTCCGGATAAACCTCATTCTGATAAGTGCCGTCGGCCGCTCCCGCAGGAACGACTACCATGCCGAGCGCCATCGAGAGCGCCAAGACCACCGAAAATGCCGTTTTAAGACGTTTCACGTTTTCCTCCTGACCCGCAAGCTGGTATTTGACGATTGCGTGCGCTTCGTTCACTGCACTCTGCACAATTTTTCACAGAGAACACACATATTTTTATTCAGCTTATCATGAGGTTTCGCATGCGTCAATATTTTAATCGACAAAATTCGACACATAATATTCAGCATTTTCCATAAAGGCACAGCCAGTCGCTAGTCTGTTTCTTTGTGTCTACTCCGCTTATACAGTGAGCCTTTCATCGGCAGAATATTCATATTTGCATATTTATGTTATTATCATAAAAACGACTACCAATTCTCTATTATGTCATTTCCATACATACTGTATGATGTTTTTCGTTTAATGACTATACGTTCATTTATCTGTGTTTCGCATAAATATTCTATAAGTGCAAAAACACCGTGAAGCTTTCCACAGAGCTGCGCCGTTGATGAGCAATAATAAGACGAAAAACACGAGCGCTGTATATTAATTTTACCCGACAGTTTAGTTTCTCCATAAATCCATGCTATTCTTCCTGATTCATATGATAAGGTACAATAAGTTGCGCAAATTGAAAACCTCATAAAAGAAGACATAGCTTGCAGGCTCTGGTAGAATGAAGTTACCACACAAACATTCGAAAGGAGACAGCAAACTATGTCCGAGAAAATTGTACAGCTGAATGAGGAAATTATCAAGGGGCAG
>OGYI01001936.1_pt1 | contig 17619 bp, 18 predicted proteins | sample 1576521 | NCBI WGS metagenome assembly OGYI01 (sample SAMEA3541484, study PRJEB24748) | human gut metagenome | biome: human gut; feature: human-associated habitat; material: faeces | place: China | collected 2012
GCCAGCAATATGGCAAAGTATTTTATGTATTGTTCATGGACTGGGAGGATATGAAAAGTCATTACAGTGAAAAATTTTCCGGATAATCAAAGGAAATACTATAAAAAAAATTGTTGTAAATAGAAAAATCCTGCTCATATTCATATATTGAACAGGATTTTTTCTTAAAATCTTATGTGGAGCTTCAATTTCATTTGCCAAGGTATGATCTGTTTTCGTCAGTGAATTAAGCAATGCCCGCATCTCTGGATCAGCCAATACTTTTGCCAGAAGTTCCGGATCAACTTAAGCTTTCATATCTGCGATTTCTGCCGGCAAACCTTTCTGTTCTATAAAATACTGTCCGTCAAGAATCGCATAGCGTTCATCTGGCAGCCTGCTGTGAAGTCTGTGCCTTTTTTACTGTCTCCAAAAATTCTTCCCGATTCAACTGTGAATATTCTGCAACAGCCTTTAAAAGTTCCTTACACAATCTCTGTACTGACGAAACAAAATATGGACTTCGTTCACAGTAACCGTTATTTTTTCAATAATTCCTTGACAATTTCTCCATAAGAAGTATAATAAATTCACTATTTATTTCAAATTTGAACTATCATGTTTATGGAGATTCTAAGTATCATGGATCAGAATCTTGATGACATATTAAAGTAATTATTATTTATTCTATCCGCAGCATCCGATAGCCTATTCCAACATGAGTCTGTATATATGAAACATCACCCTTTTCTGGTTCCAGTTTCTTTCTCAAAGTCGCCATAAACACACGAAGAGAAGCTACATCACTCTCTGCGCTTCTGCTCCAGATCTGCTGCGTGATATATGTATGCGTCAGTACCTTACCTACATTACGCGACAAAAGGCACAAAAGTTTATATTCAATAGGGGTTAGATGCAGTTCTTCACCTCGCAGATAAGTACAACCGGCCGTATAATCAATTTTCAGTTCACCATTGGTAAAAGTCGATTCTTCCTGCATCTCGCCCGTCTGGAGCAGTGCAAGTCGTCTCTGCGTGACGCGTATCCGTGCAAGAAGTTCCTCGACTGAAAATGGTTTCGTTATATAATCATCTGCGCCTGCATCCAGCGCTTCTATCTTATCCGTGTCTTCGCTTCTTGCACTTATAACAATAATCGGCATATTTGACCACATTCTGATTTTTTTGATCACTTCCACTCCCTCTATATCCGGCAATCCCAGGTCAAGCAAAACAATATCCGGATTATGTGAGGATGCCTCCAGAATAGCAGAAGTACCATTCTCTGCTTCCAGATATTTATAATCATGTGTCTTTAATGCTGTTATGATCAGGTTTCGTATCGGACGATCATCTTCAACAACCAGAATCGAATTTTTATTCATTTAATATCACCTCACTTAATGGTAAAGTAAACGTAAACATGCATCCTCTCGGAATATTATCTGTCAGCACCAGAGTTCCCCCGTGTGCTTCAATAATTGAACGACAAAGGGAAAGGCCAAGGCCAAGACTTCGATGACTGTCAGCGATTGTATTATTGCCTGTGTAGAACATTTCAAAGATATGCGGTTTTACTTCATCTGAAATACCTGGTCCGTTATCAGCTACACTGATCTGTGCTTTACCATCCTTCTTTATTCCTCTGATACATATCTTTGAGCCAGGCAGTGTATATTTTATTGCATTATCAATCAGATTTACAAGAACCTGGATTATAAGCCGCACATCCATATGTACGAGAATAAATTCTTCACATTCTACGTCAATCTGATAATCCTCATGTTTTCGGCTAATGTGGCGTAATGATTCTGTAATGACTTCGTCCAGAAGCTGATCTGTAAATTTGATCTTTAATCTTCCATCATTCAGCCTCGTGATAGAAAGCAGATTTTCCACAACATCAATCAGCCAGTCTGCATCATCATAAATATCTGAATAAATTTGACGTTTTGTTGCCTCATCCAGACAGCTTCCGTTGTTTAACAGCATATCTGCATTTCCGGATATCGAACAAAGAGGTGTTCGAAGATCATGTGAAATCGCACGCAAAAGATCCGCACGAAGCTGTTCATTTTTAGCAAATACTGCATTTTTTTCTTTTTCTATTGCATTATGTGAATTTTCCATCGTAAGTGCACATTCATTAAGAACAGAAATCAGAATGCTGCTCTCATAAGAATCCAGTTTTTTCTTCTGCAATGGAATTCCAATTACACCATATACATTGTCTCCACTTTTAATAACAAAGTATAAACATCTGGCACTGCTGAAATGATTCGTTGTTGCACCTGCATTCTGCCCATTCTCATATGCCCACCTGGCTACATACTGTTCTTCTGATGTCAGAAGTTCTCCCTGTCTTCCTCTTTCGTCGTTATGAAAAAACAGACTGCCGCCGGACAGTTCTCCGTTTTCTTCAATATACGCAACAATATTACAGTTTAACAGACGCACCAGTTGTTTACAGGTAACACAAAGGATATCTCTTCTGTCTTTTACCTGTTGGAGTAGACGGTTTGTATCAAATAAAATCTGTGTGCAAAAAGCCTGCTGTGCCGATAACCTTGCATGCTCTTTTAGTTTTGCCGCAAGTGTTCCTGTCAGTACGGATGAGATAAGCATGATCAGAAATGTCACAGGATAACCAACTGCATATGTCTGAAATGACATTCTTGGTTCTGTAAGAAAAAAGCAAAAAAGAACAACACTTAAAAACGAACCGGCCAGACTGCAAAGATATCCATCTGTTAAAATTGAGGTGAGCAATACTCCAAGGATATATATGGTAACTATATTCGCATCTGTAAAATACAGTTTCTGAAATATCAATCCAATCAGTGTACAGCCAATAAATATTGAAACTGTCAGAATATAATCTTTTACTGATGGTGTTTCAATATGGAGCTTAAACTTCTGCTTCTGACCGGTTTCCGGCATAACTGTACCCAGAATGACATGCATGTCTGCATTCTTTTTTCTTCCTTTTGAACTCATCTCAACTTTTTTTAATAACTGCCGGTTTGAACGTTCATCAAAAATTTCTTTTCGGCTTTCCTTAATTAAACTTCCCAGTTTTGACGCCATAAAAAGTCCCAGCCCAAATATTACACATACACTCAATATCAGAGTTCCCTTTTCCATTATCATCACCCACTATCTTCAGATATGAAAACATTTTTGAATTGTTTTATAATCCCCCAGTACCAGAAGTGTACTTCCATCGTTCAGAACTGTATCAGCCGATATTGCCACACTGATTTCGCCGCCTTCATTTTTGACTGCCAGAATATTTATATTATGTTTCTTTCTTATGTCAAGTTTACCTATGGTTTTTCCAATCCACTCATACGGTATTTCTACTTCGAAGATTGCATGAGATGCATCGACTTCCATATAATCAAGGATACGATCATCCGCATAACGAATGGATGCCCATTTTGCCACCTGTTTTTCAGGATAAATCACCTTATCTGCACCATTTCGCAAAAGGAATTTTTCATGGACATCCCGTTCCGCTCTGGAAATTACCAGTCTGGCTCCCAGCTCCTTTAGTAAAGAAGTCGTCTCCAGCGAATTCTGAAAACTGCCTCCAATCGTTACAAAACAGATATCATAATTTCCGATTCCCAGAGATTTCAGAAACTCAGCATCTGTGCTGTCTCCAATCTGAGCATTGGTAACAAAAGGAAGAACTTTCTCTACTCTTTCCTCATTCAGATCTACCGCCATAATCTCATGTCCCATCTGATTAAGCTGCATTGCAATGTGTTTTCCAAATCTTCCAAGTCCGATAATTAAAATATTTTTCATAAAAAAGCTCCTTTAACCCACTGTAATTTTTTCCATTGGCATTCTTGCATTACTATTATTTTTTCCTGAAAATACTGCATAGATCAGTGTCAGTCCACCTACGCGCCCCAGATACATAAGTACAATCAATATCAGTCGTGATATTATATGCAGATCGGGCGTAACACCCAGAGTCAGTCCTACCGTTCCTATAGCTGAAGCTGCCTCATAAAAACAGGTCAGCACAGGTAATCCTTCATAAGCACTGATTATGATTCCGCCTCCAAAGAACAGCATCAGGTACAGCATAGCAATTGTTGCCGCATTTTTTATCACCTGAACATCAAATCTTCTTCCAAAAACGCCTGCATCTTCACGGCTTCTGAATGTAGCAAATGCATTCAGGATCAGTACTGCAAAAGTCGTTGTCTTCATACCTCCCGCTGTGGAACTTGGTGATCCTCCGATCAGCATCAGCAATATCATAACCGCCTTTCCTGCTTCTGTCATCAACGGGAGATCTGCAGTATTAAACCCGGCTGTTCTCGTTGTAACTGACTGAAATATTGAATACAGCAGACGTTTTTTAAACAGAAACTCTCCAAAATCATTGGCAAAAAATAAAATTGCCGGCAATATAATAAGAAGAACAGTTGTTATCAGAATCACCTTGCTCTGCATACGATAACGTCTGAAATTTAATTTATTTTTATAAAAGTCTTCCCAGGTAAGAAATCCGATACCTCCGATTATAATCAAAAGCATGATCACCATATTCAGCCATATATTATCGCCATATCCTGAAAGAGATACAAACCTGTGCCCTTCTGTTCCCAGTATGTCAAACCCGGCATTGCAAAATGCAGATACTGAATGAAATATGGACATCCAGATTCCCCTCAGCCCAAAATCATGGCAAAATACCGGGAGAAGTAAAATTGCTCCAATCGCCTCAACCAAAAAAGTTCCTCTCAGTATGAATTTTGTCAACCGGACAATTCCTCCTACCTGCGGTGCAGATATTGCGCTCTGCATAGTGCTGCGCTGCATAAGAGATATTTTTCTTCCGGAAAGCATAAATGCAGCGACAGCAACTGTCACTACTCCCAGCCCACCTGTCTGTATAAGTATAAGAATAACTGTCTGACCAAATCCGGACCAGTAGCTGCCTGTGTCCTGTACAACAAGCCCCGTCACACAAACTGCAGAAGTTGAAGTAAAAAGTGCTTCGTCAAATGGAGTTACAATTCCATCTGCAGACGAGACCGGAAGCATCAGAAGAAGTGTTCCCAAAAGAATCACTCCTGCAAACCCTAATATGATCATCTGAAATGACGTCAGATGTTTTTTTCTGTGAAAATTCTCCTGCATAAATGTATGACTCCTTTTTTAATATTTGTACATGCAGATTTTAATCTTTTTATTCCAGTCTTATTATATATATAACTCCTCAAAGATTGTATAAAATTATCGGAATCAATATTAAGATTTTATAAAGAAAATAAATAGACGACATTGTGAAACGACAAAACTGATCTGTACCGAAAAGGAGAAGTCTGAAAGATATTTTCAAACTTCTCCCTTTATAATTATGTCTTAAAAGATTATACCAATAAAGAAAACAACATCACAACTATTCTTCCGGCAGCCACCTTACGGAACGCAGAACGGTCTCGACAATCTGATCGTTCCCTCTGTTTTCACCTGCAAAGATCACCATGTCAATCTGTGTCGCATCTTTCTGATCGATAAACACGATTCCGTAAAGGCTGTCTGTCGAGCAGAATACGCATGGAATCCCATTGATTTCTGCTTCTTTTTCCAGCTTGAATCCCTGTTCATCGATCTGTTCTTTCAGCACATCCATCATTGTCATGTTATTATCGGCAAGCTCCTGCTCAATCTCTTTCCTTGTCTCTTCATTGTCAGGCTCCGTTGCCATCGCCATACAGATATAGGCTTTGTCTTCAGATACAGAAATATATTTCACCCCACCTGCAATGTCTTCTTCATCCGGCTGATAAGCGTCCCATTCTGTCGGAAGATACAGTTCAAACAAATCTTCTACCTTTGTCCATATACCATCGTATCCGGCTTTCGTTTCATCAAAAGAACTTACTTCATCTGTCGGCTCCGCATGACGCATGCATACATGATCTTTTACATAATCAATTTCCGAGAAAAGCTGCTGATATTCCTCGCTGATACTTTCATCTTCCATATATCCCTGCACATCTGTCGGAAATGTCAGAAAATAATTCATCACAGATTCTTCGCCGAATCCTACATAATAATAGGACGGCAGCTCTGTGAAATCACTGTTTACGGAATAAGATAAGGAAAAAAGTTTCCCGCCAACTGTCCCATAATTTTCCTGCCATTTTTCTTTGCTCGCCTTATGATAAAAAGTAACACTGGTGTCCTGTGCCTGCACCGCAACCTTTCCCTTCCAGTCTGCCGGGAGTGTAACGACAACCTCTTCAAAATAATAGATCTGCGAACCATCATCCATTGTATCATTTACAAAAGTCAGCAGATTCTGTGTATCAACCGCACCAAAAGCTGTCGTCGAAGTCAGGAAAACGGTCATCAGCACCATTCCCATACCAGCTGCTGCCAGTGTTTTTTTCCAGTTCTTTTTCATTATCTTCCTCCTTTTTTATCCCACATTATAAATCATGCCTTATTCGATCTCGTCATCACGAATCGGCAATACCATATTTTCCAGTGCATACCGAAGTTTTGGATGATGAATCACAAAATGGATCGCCGGAGCCCGGTTCTTCGATATCATGCACCATTTTCCTTCAAAACACGTGATCTGGATATTGTGAAAACCTTTTATCTTTGTCAGATTGAACTGATAGTTTTCATTTGCTTTTGCATAGTCCCGGCCTGCCTTTATACATGCCTGATATTCCTCATAGGTCAGGTGGATATCTTTTTCCAGAAAACACTCTGCCAGAGAAAGCACCGGCGGATATTTTTCATACTCCGCTTCAGAAAGCACTGATACCTCATCCTCCACTACACTGTGTTTCAAAGTCGTCTCCAGACATGTTACAGATCTTTTATAGCATTCCAAAATCACGGTTTTTTCATTCAGCACAACATGATTGCGTTCCAAAATATCTTCCAGCAGTTTTTCCGGCAGAACTCCCAGATCCGGAACCGCCAGTACACGCCTCCGACGGCCTTCTTTCCCGGCATTTTCAATCAGAGCAGCATACAGTTCTTTTTTGCGCTCTTCCCTGTAAATATCCATCAGTGGATGTGCTTTTTTCAAAAGAAATTCCATATTTTTCTGACTGATCAATACTTCCTCTTTGCGGCTGGTCAGATAATAATGTGCCAGATCATGATGCCCGCTGATGCAGTCACCTGTCATCGCCACCTGCCCGGAACAATAATGCAGATGAGAATAGATACGATTCTGTACACCTTTCAGATAATATGGTGAAATCTGCCCGGTCATATAAAGCGGCACCCAGTTTTCCAGGCCGAGCATCATATCTTTCATCGGACGTTCCACATCGTGGATGATATGGATATGCAGCCCCTTTTTGAGAATCATCGCAAGACCGAACATGTATTTTTTTGCAAAATCCTCGTCTGCAGCCATATCTTCTACCGGCATGTCACTGCATATGTACAAGGCCTTCATTGATTTTGAAAGCACGGTATGCTTCAGAAAATCCAGTTCCCCCTCGCGCATTTCTTTCAGCCCGTAATAATGTCTTGAAACCGGAAGCTGAAACGGCACTTTCGGCACTTTAAAGCTGTCAAAGTGAATGGCTCTTATATAATCATCCAGATTAAAAGAATCCACTTTACGCAGAAAAGCTGATACATAATCAACGTCTTCCGGTTTTGAAGAACTCAGCCACTCCCGCAGTTTTCTCCTATATGAAGAACTGTCTGCAAGTTCGTCCTCATTGCATTGAATAAGATATGCCACCTTTTTCCGATCCTGCTCATCCTTATAATTAGATGCAACATACTCGCAGATTTTTTCGATAAACTGCTGATGATGTGCCGGATTGCGCTTGCCCGTCCTTATCTTTGACAGGTAGGACGGATCATAATGCAAAAATGCCGCAATTCTGGAAATATTGATATCCAGTTCTCTCAGCAGAATATCGAGTTTCTGACTGTTAAATACCGGTTCGTCCCGGTTATCCTCCAGACTTTCACGCAGCGTCTGCCAGACTTTGTCCGACTGAAAATCCCGGATGCCTTTTTCTGCTGCAGTCTTGATGATTCCATCGGACAATTTCTTTAAATATTCACTGTCAGCTGAAGGTGCACGCTCACCTTTGCGATATCGGCTGATAACCGTTTCGGATATTTCACTGTTACGCGCCAGCTCTTTTCCATTGCATCGGATCTGTATGATATAGTTGTTCAGACATTCCTGAAAATTCATCTTTTCATCCCCTTCCTGCTCATGCCCATATTTCCTGCTTACAGTATAAAGGATTTTCTGCAAATACACAAAAAATTACCACCTTTGTCTATGACAGATATGGCAATACTTTTGAGTGACAGCAGAAACTTTGTTATACTTATTTTACTAATATTCAGAAGGAGGTTACAGCGATGAAACAATTAAAGAAAACAATAGTAAGTCTTGTTATGGCACTCCTGTTAGCAGTCACACTGATTCCTTCAACAAATATGACGGTTCAGGCCGCTTCCGTTGGAAAAGTGACAGGAATAAAGGCAGTCTACACAAAAGGAAAAACAAAACTTACATGGAAAAAAGCATCCAGAGCCAAAAAATATGAAATCTACCGCTCAACCAACGGTAAGAAATATAAGAAAGTAAAAACAGTCAAAGGACTTTCCTGGCAGGACACCAAAAAAGGAGATCTCTGGTATAAGGTACGTGCCGTTAATGGTAGGAAAAAAGGAAAATTCAGCAGTGCCGTATCGGTTTATACAATCGGAGGGCGCATTTCACTCCGACAGACAGGAAATTCTTTCCTGAGCGCCGGAACCAGCGTATTTGCTCTGGAAATCTGGAATTATGCGTCGAAAAAGCCTGCTTTCATAGGATGCAGCAATAATGGCAGAAAAATGACTGATTTTCCGATATATGTTTACAACAAGAATACGCGCAGATATGAAAAGTCGTTAACAAATGAAGCTTACTATCATGGAGCACTTTCATCTGCCGCAGGCGAGACAGACCTGAAAACCAGTATTCTGCACAAGGGAAAGGGAAACTATATCATTTATGTTGCCGGTCTTGGAATGATTTATCCATACGTAAATGCATATGACAATTCTAATATCTATACATATTATATCAATACATATTTTAAGATTGGTTCAAGAAAATATCGCCTCCGGGTAAGCTCTAATTCTTCATATTATAAAGACTATCAGGTACAGCGTATAAGATAAAGTTTGACTGAAATTAAGGAGAAGTCCGAAAAGACTTCTCCTTTTAGTTTGTTATTCTTTTTCATACAGAAATTCTTCCGGCAGGCTTACCTTGAAATCTTTTGCCAGTGCACGGAAATTATCCGGCTGGATCGTCTGCAGTTTATGTGGTGTCATGGAGAGAATCTTTACAAGGATCTCGGCTGATTTCTCAACAGTGTGGAGCAGTCCGAATGTCAGGTCAAAATCCTCTCCGGAACAGAACATTCCATGATGCGCCCAGATTACAACATCATATTTTTTCATAAGTTCTGCTGTTTTTACAGCAATTTCTCTTCCGCCCGGAACCATCCAGCCGACAACTCCGACACCGTCCGGAAATACGACCGGACACTCGGTTGCGGATTCCCAGAGTTCTCTGGTAAACACTTTGTCATCCAGCGGGAGTACAAATGTCAGTGCAATCGTATTTGTGGTATGTGCATGATAAATAACACGATGCTTTCCATTGGTAAGTTTTTTCTTTACTTCATGATTCATCAGATGTGTCGGCAGCTCACTTGTCGGTCTTCCGCCCTCGACCAGCCCCCAACGAATACGGTAATTGCATCCGGTTTCATCCAGTTCAATAATTGCAAGACATACTTCCGGGTCAACAATGATATTTCTGAAATACTTACCGCTTCCTGTCACAAGGAAAATTTCGACTGCCAGTCCCGGTACTTCGGTTCCGATCGGTGTCCATTCTCCCGGTGCATTCAGACGCGGACGGATCATTTCGACTTCCTCTGCCTTCAGACGGTAGCTTAAGTTACCACCGTTTCTCTCGTGCCATCCCTGCAGATAACCGTCATTCGCCATCTTGATAAAACCCTGTACAAATTTTGACTCTAAGATCCTCATAATAAAATCCCTCCGATTTCGTCCATAAATGGGCAGTTTTGTTGTGTTGTGGTTTTGTGTTGTTTATTCTTTGCAAATTATGTTGTTTTTCTTTGTTTTCACTTGCATTATATATGGTTTTTTGTGGTTTGTAAAGTCCTTTTTGAAAAAATATTCAAAAAACCACATCTGTGCAGATTCTGTCGCAAATTAGTAATTTGACAATCATATAAAGGGTTTACACATCACTTAAATACCGTTACAATGAAATATGTAAAAATGAAAAGGAGATCCACAAAATGGAATTACAGAATGGAAGACCGGAAAAGGTAAATGACCGTCTGGACAAGGAGATCCGTGTCTATGACTTTTTAGATAAACTCAGCGTTACTTACCAGCGTGTTGACCACGAAGCCGCCATGACCATGGAAGCCTGTGAAGAAATTGACCGCACACTCGGTGATGATACTGCTATCTGCAAGAACCTGTTTCTGTGCAACCGTCAGGAAACAAACTTTTATCTGCTCCTGATGCCGGGCGACAAACCCTTTAAGACAAAGGATCTTTCCGCTCAGATCGGCTCGGCTCGTTTATCCTTTGCAAAACCGGAATATATGGAAAAATATCTCGACATCACCCCGGGCTCTGTCAGCGTCCTTGGCCTGATGAACGACCACGAAGAGAAAGTTCAGCTTCTGATCGATGAAGATGTTCTGAAGGATCCTTATTTCGGATGTCATCCATGCATCAATACATCCAGTCTGAAATTTACTACAAAGGATTTTACAGAAAAGATTATTCCTGCACTTGAACATGAACCGATCATTGTAAATCTGGAGAATTATCGATGAAAAAAGAATTGAATTTTGCAAAATTGCTTTTAGAAACGCTCATTTTGACCGGTGCTGTGGCAATCATTGCAGCCGCCGTCTATTTTTTCCTCGTACCGAGCCATGCTTCTGTCAGCAGTATTTCCGGTCTTGGAATCGTTCTTTCTAATTTTGTCCCGCTTCCGCTGTCGGCAATCACCATGATCCTGAACGTTGTGCTTCTGATCATCGGCTTTTTTACCTGCGGAAAAGAATTTGGAGTAAAGACCATTTACACCAGCATTATGCTTCCTGTTTTTCTCGGAATTTTTGAAAAAGTTTTTCCGAATTTTACTTCTATGAGCAACAGTCAGGAGCTGGATGTGCTGTGTTATATCCTTGTTGTCAGCATTGGCCTGAGCATTCTTTTTAACAGAAATGCCTCGTCCGGTGGGCTTGATATCGTAGCAAAGATCATGAACAAATATCTGCACATGGAACTCGGCAAAGCAATGTCACTCTCCGGTATGTGTGTCGCACTGTCCGCTGCACTTGTTTATGACAAAAAGACCGTCGTACTGAGTATTCTTGGTACATATTTTAACGGAATTGTGCTTGACCATTTTATTTTTGACCACAACATCAAACGCCGCGTCTGCATCATTACAAAAAAAGAAGAAGAACTGCGAAATTTCATTATTCACGATCTGCACAGCGGAGCCACCGTTTATGAAGCATACGGTGCTTACAATATGCAGAAACGAAATGAGATCATTACGATCGTAGACAAAACCGAATATCAGAAGCTGATGAATTATATCAATCATGAAGACCCACAGGCATTCATCACTGTGTACGATGTATCTGATATGAGATATCAGCCTAAAGTATAAATCAGCGTAGGCGCCACCGGTGCCTCCTCGACAGGAAATGTAAAACTCCGCCAGAACAGGTAGTTACGTACCCGAACTGGCGGAGTTTTGTTATTTGTTATTTTTTGCGGCGTTTGAGGCAGATTCCTCCACCGATCACTGCAATCGCAGCAATAAGAAGAACTACAAAAATTCCAATCGGTGTGTTATCACCGGTTTTTACGGAGTTTGTTGTCTGGGTTGATTTCGTTGGAGTAACTGATGAAGTTGGAGTCGGAGTATTCTTCGTGATTTTTTCTTTTATTTCTTCCTCTTCTGTATCCTCATCTTCATCCTCCGCACGCTCCTGATTTACAAGTGTAACACTGGCCACCTTATTGCTTTCATTAAATGTAATGCTTTCCGTGTCCACACTCAAATCATATTCGAAGCTGTCTGCATTCCCCACTGGATTTCCGTCTGCATCAACTTCTGTCACATATAATGTCGTTGAACCACTGTCTGCTATGGCAACTTTTATCTGTGCATCTGCTGATGAATTTCCATTCAGGTTCAGTGGAACAATATTCTGAGAAACCTGGTCAGAAAGTTTTGTATAATCTTCGTCTGCAAAAATTCCTGCATAGAAAGTTTCAGCGCTGTTCTTATCCTCACCATCACTGCTTTTCAGCTGTTTTGTAAGATTCAGAAGTGCTTCTTTATAAAAACCATCCGGGAATTTTACAAATCTGTTTTCGAACTCGACAGCTTTGTTTCCACCATTCAAACCTATTTCGACACTGTTTCCGTTGCTGAACATTGCCGCATATGTCGTTCCGTCTGCTGTCTGTCCTTTCAGATAATTTACACCATCCGCTGTACACTCACCAATATAATAAGTTGTGTCTACTGCAAGATCTGTAAATGTTACTGTCGATACAGAGTCCATTTTGAACGTGAGCGCTTTCACATCGGACACTCTCTGTGTACAGCCTTCATCGGCATAAAGAGCAACATAGAATGTTTCTTCTGCTGCAAGAATATCTTCACCTGCTACCGTTTTTAATCTCTTGGTTACAGAAATAGATGATGATACCGATTTTTCCTTGGCTGCATCCTTCATTGTGACTTTCTGTCCAACAGCAGCTCCTTCTGTTTCGCTGCTCACACTTCCGTTTTCTCCAACGGTAAATGTGATCGGGTCTGCTGTAAGATAGCCAAATGGAGCGCTTTCCTCTACCAACTGGTATGTTCCCGGTGACAGTTTTACTTTATGTGGTTTCACTGTTCCATCTTCATTCTTGTCTTCTGCTGCTTCTCCAGATACCCATGGAAGGTCATTTCCATCTTTGTCTTTTATAGTATTTCCTTCCATATAATCTCTATAAACAACAAGGGATAAGAATCAGCTCATCTTATCCCCTATATGTCTTATTATAATAGATATCTGCAAGAAAAAAAATAGAAATTAATGAAAGTTTTTTGCAATATCATGTCATTTTTGTCAAAAAAACATGTATTATGCCTTCTGATTCAGTCTGGCTCAGTACTTTTCTTATCCTGACGGAGGCGGTTATTTCTCCTTTAACTGCTTCTGCAGAAGTTCTATTTGTTCCTGCAATTCATCTATTTTGTTCTGCTTTGTCTTTAGCTGCTTCTTCTGCTCGTCTATCGTTTCCGCACTTGTCTCTAGCTGCTTCTTCTGCTCGTCTATTGTTTCCTGCATTTCATCCACCATATATTTTACTGTGTTTCGGTCAAGTATTTTTAATTCCTCCGAAAATATTCCCATGACATCCTCCACATTCCGGCACATATTGTACACATGTTCATACATGGCTTTGAATTCGGGATATTCCGTGATCAGTCCGATGATCTGCTCCGGTTCATCTGTACTCAGGAAAGTAAGCCATGCGTCCAATTTGTTCTTTATACCTTTATATTGTACATTTTTGCGGAAGATGTCAAGTGGGATAAAAATATAGTTTTACAGAAGATTCATCTTTATCCCTGTATCTGATTCCTGCTGAAACATATGTACATATTTATCGGAAAATTCCCTGAACATTTTTGGACTTCTGTCCATCAGGATGATCGTAAAAACACCCTTTACATCTTTATATGTGAAATGTTCCTTTTTCTGGCTGCGCGCCATTTTATACTGACGCAACAACAGATCAGAGGAATAGCAGGCACTCCGCTCGCCGGGAAATGCATATCCGATTTTCTGCACTTCCACATTACAGTAAGTGCCATCTTCAAACCGCACCAGTATGTCCATGATCAGCAATGACTGCTCATCTGCGATCCGGCTCGAATCCCCCGGCAGTACATCGACGATTTTTACCTTTCTCTGAAGTAAAACACTCAGGAAATCTTCCAGTCTCTCTGGTACTGTTTCCGGATTCATGATCTCCTTGAAAAAAGAATCATACAGGATTTTTACTCCGCGAATCCCTGTACAGAAATCAAGAAACTCCTGCCTTTCCGATTCTCTCCAGCTGTAAAATTTCTCTGTGAATTTTATGTTGTCCTGTATCTCTTTTAAAATCTCTTCCCGGCTCCTTATCATTGGGAAATAGTCTCTCAGATTTGATGTCATAGGCAGTTCTCGCTTTCTTTAAGTTTTGGATGGGATTTTGTTTCTGAATTGAATTTATAGAATGCCCGAATGAGCATATAAGATTTAAGATAAAGACAGTGTAGCATGTTGTTTTCCCTGATTGCAAGAAAAATCGCTCGACATTTTATCTGCTATTATGACATGACATGGTAATACTACCCATACAAATTTGGTTCTCTAACTCTTTTCCGATGCTTTTGGGGCTGGATTATACGCTGACCTGCATCGGAAATGCTTTCTCTGACTTTCTTCCGATGCTTTCTCTACTGAATTTCCTGCTAATCTGCATCGGAATTTGGTTCTTTGGCTCTTTTCCGATGCTTTTTCTGCTGAATTTCCTGCTAATCTGCATCGGGATTTGGTTCACTAACTCTCCTCCGATGCTTTTTTACATATTTACAGAAAAATCCGCCAGAATGGTTTCCCATCCTGACGGACTTTGTAGTTACTTATTGTTTCTTATTATTTTTTGCGACGTTTGAGGTAAATTCCTCCACCAATCACTACAATTGCAGCAATAAGAAGAATTACGAAAATTCCAATCGGTGTGTTATCACCTGTTTTTACTGCTTTTGTGGATGTTGCTCCAGTGATACATCATATTTGAAAGTTTCTTCATTTATCGGTTTTCCATCCTTATCAACCTCTGTCACATAGAAAGTCTTGGATGTTCCCTGTGCAATGGATACTTTAATCTGTGCTGTCATACTGGAACTGCCATTCAGATTCAGTGGAATAATATTCTGAGCCACATTCTCTGAAAGTTTTGTACATTCTTCATCATCAAAAATACCTGCATAGAATGTCTCGTCGCTGTTCTTCGCCTTACCAGTACTGTCCTTAAACAGTTTGGTGATGCTCAGAACACCCTCTTTGTAGAAACCATCCGGGAATTTCATAAAGCGATTGTCAAAGTAAACTGCCTTACTTCCATTCGGAGTTTCTACTGTAACACTGTTTCCATCTGTAAACTGTGCTACATATTTTGTTCCTGCAACAACACCTCTCAGATAGCGAACGCCGTCTTTTGTACATTCACCTACATAATAGGTCTTGTTCGGTTCCACACCCTCAAATGTAACTGTTTCGGAAGTGGAATTCTTAAATGTAAGTGCTTTATATTGCTGTTTCGTTTTCTGCTATTGTTACTTTTACAGTTCCAGCTTCAGCATCTGTTGTTGCCTGTCCATTAATCGTCACATCGTAACCTGTCACATCATAATCGCTCTCGGTAAAGATAATCTCTGTCTTATCCGGTACATTTTCGATTGTCCATCTATATGGATCATCTGCTGTTCCTGTTCCGCTTGCGTTTTTCAGTGTGAATACATCTCCGTTGTAGGTGTTTGTAATCTGGAATCTGTCCGGCAGTCCTTTCACTCCGCTAAATACTTTTGTTACTTCAACGTTTCCAAGCTTATGCTCATATGTGTTCGTAAATACTGATGACGGAGATCGTGTCTTTGAATAGCCAGTAGTTTCTGGTGATTCCGCACGGTCCTTGCCTCATGCAGGATACCCTCCGTATATTTCTCCATAAGAGCCGATGCGTTGATTTTCTCTGCCTCATTTCTGGATTGTACAATACCGATGATCAGTGACACATAATAAAACCCCATCAGAAGAAACACACATATAAGTGCTCTACAGATATTCGGCACCTCTGCAATAGAAACCGGCCACACAGTCATTCCATAAACCGTCATATAAAACAGAACCGGTATCAGACAGATACGGCTCCATTTCCTGTCCGCCAGTCTGAATATCTGCAAAGGAACAGAGCTGCTGCCAGCACAATAATAATCAACAGCAACATGTTAAGCGACCTGTTCATATACACCGCCGGGTCAAAATTCATATAATCCACAATACCCGTCAGGATAAATGCCGTTGCCGTTCCCATTATCACTTTCCATTTTTTTTTCGTCAGCGGAAGAAACAGAAGCAAAAAAGCGAGCTGAAAAATCATAGATGACCGATAGATTAAAAATTCGTTCATATGATTTCATCTCCAAACGTATAAGCCATATATTTGTTCTGCAGCTCCGTCTTACGGCGCTTCGCAACCGGAATTTCTGTCCCGTTATCAAGCAGAACATGATTTTCTCTTATGCTCTTTATGTATTTCAGATTTACAAAAAATGATTTATGTGTCTGCACAAATTCCTTTTCATCTGCAAGCGGTGCAACCACCTCCTCAAAAGTTCCGTTACGTCTGCCTGCTTCGATCTTCCGTCCGCTTTGAAGGTTGTATCTTACATTTCTTCCTATATTTTCTACATAAGTAATGTCCATGACCGGAATCTTCTGCGGACCTTCATCACCCATGATATGTATATATTTCTGTGGTCTTGCATCATATAAAATCTTGGTCATATCGAGTGTTTTTTTCAGTTCTGTATACTCGACCGGCTTTAGCAGATATCCCAGTGCATGGATTCCAAAAGCATCCATTGCGTATTCTGTGGTAGACGAAGTATATATGACCATTGTCTCGTCGCCTTTTTTGCGGATTTCGCGTGCCAGACTGATTCCGTCCCGCTTCGGCATCACAATATCCGGTATCCGGACTTATATAGTTTCGGTCCCTTTAACCTTGTATCATCATTTTATTAAAAAAAGAACACCTTGTGTGAAAGAATAGACGAAAAATCTACGAAACTCTCTTTCAACAAGATGTTCTTTTATATTTATATCTGTTTTACATGGAAATCCATCCAAATGCGTTCGCCACGGAACTCAAAAGAATGATTACAGCAAAGATCGGGCAGAGATACCTGATCATAAAATTAAAGACTTTCTTTCTCTTAAATGTGCCTTCGCCATGCAGAACTTCTTCCTCGATCTTCTTCACACCGATCACTCTGGAGATCAGAAGACAGGTCGCAAATGCCGCGATCGGCATCATCACAGAGTTTGTCAGGAAGTCAAAGAAATCAAGGAACTGCATTCCGATGATCTTTACACAGGCAAGCGGTCCATATCCCAGGGAAGAAAGACTTCCGAGAACAAGCATGATTGCACCGACTACCAGTGTGGACTTCTGTCTGCACCATTTCAACTCATCCTGAAAGGTCGATACAGCACTTTCGGTCAGAGCAATCGAACTTGTCAGTGCCGCACAGAGTACCAGCACAAAGAATAAAATTCCGATCGGGGTTCCCAGTCCCATGCTTGCAAAGACTTTCGGAATCGTGATAAACATCAGGGACGGTCCTGCCTGCAGTGTATCCGGATCTCCGCCTGAGAATGCAAAGACTGCCGGAATGATCATCAGACCTGCCATGATTGCGATC
>OGYI01001949.1_pt1 | contig 17480 bp, 10 predicted proteins | sample 1576521 | NCBI WGS metagenome assembly OGYI01 (sample SAMEA3541484, study PRJEB24748) | human gut metagenome | biome: human gut; feature: human-associated habitat; material: faeces | place: China | collected 2012
GGCCGTCATCCCACCCTGCCCTCTGACTGCAAGATCTTAAGCTTGTCCGTCACTGACAATGTGTGTTATATTAATTTTGATTCCGCATTTCTGAACACCTCATTGCCGGTAAGCGAGTATGTGCCCATTTATTCCATTGTGGATTCATTGTCCGAGATGACCACAGTGACCAAGGTACAGATCATGGTTAACGGCTCCCAGAACGTGATGTTCCGGGATGTGATATCCCTGAACACCCCCTTTGAGAAAAGCCAGGATTATATAGAGGGGGCGCAGTAAAAACATCAGGGTGAGGAAATAAAGTGTTATGGAGTTGGGGATCCAAGAGAGAAAAGGGAAAACAGAAAAAGAAAATCAAAAGAAGGATCAATAGGAAAAAAGAATATGAAAAGACCGCTTATTGTATTAGCAGTTGGTTTCGTACTTGGAGAGGTGCGAATTCTGTTTGTTTCTTAAAGGAATTATGCGCTGAATAAAAGGCTGCTTGAAAAAAGGGCATCATCATAGGCCTCCTTTCCGGATTTTGGATCGTTCAGATAGCTGCCTGATACGCCTATACGCGTTTCATACCCGGGTCCCCTGTCCCCCATTTGGCTTTTCCACAACCCTGCTGAAAAAAATACATGTTTTCCACTGACCGTGGCTTCCATTTCCACATTACATGCACAGCGCTCCATGGAAAACCCGCTCTGCTTCTTTCCTATATTAATCTCCATGACATCCATCATGCGGTACACCAGATCCGCTTTGTAACTGCCGAATATAAGAATACGCATATATCCCTTATAACTCAGTCCTCCTGTTTTTCCATCCCATGATCCCATATCTCCCAGACCTCTGTTCTTACCTATGGAAAGCAGCTCATCCAAGCTCAGTCTCCAGTCCTCCCTGGTTTTTAACACAGGTACTTTTCCGCCGTCTAACAGGCATCTCACATCCATGAGAGCTTCCCCCAACGCCCATACGGACATGATTAAAAATGCAGTCAGCGAGACAAGGGGAAGCACACCGCTTCCTCCCACAATAGCCAGCGCCAGACTACGCGCTTCCTGGCGCTTACCGGGATCGGAGAAAATGTGGATCAGGTTCATGCCTTCCCTTAATGCCACCAGACGCGAGATAACTCCGGCCAGGTTCTCCCTGTCCCCGTCTGCCCCATGGACAATATATTCCAGTTCATAAAATCCCTGGTCCTGCATTTCCTTTTGAAAGCCCTTGAAAAACCGTATATCATATTCACCTACCAGAAGGCGCTGCAGCAGGTTTTCTGCCCCGATCAAAAGTCCCTCCCTGCCGGCTTCATCTTCCCTCATTACTGATGCTGAGGGCACTGTGTCCAGCGAAAGCTTCCTGCCTGAAACCACCGTCCCTTCCGGCAGGACCAGCTCCAGGATCCCTCCTGATACCAGTCTCCCCACCTGCTCCAGGAAATCCTCCTTTTCTTTATCCTTAACTCCAAACTCAATTCCCAGGGAAAGCATGGCGTATCCGCTCCAATGAGCCGCCACAGGCCGCCACAGCGCCGCCTCATCCAGTTCGTCATCTTCATCCTCCGGCTTCTCCTTCAGGGAGGAACGGAACACCTCCTGGATGGCCCGCCAGCCCTGGGAAAGCACCTGTTTTCCTTTGGTCGTGAAGGTGTGTCCGCCGCAATCAAAGGCGGCCGTGACCGCCTCATACACGAAAGGCTCCGCCGCCGCACACAGCAGCTTGCAGCAGACCAGCAGAAGAATATTGCGCTCGCCCACAGGCAGCCCCGGCACATCCGCCTTTTCCAACTCCAGAGTGGGAATCAGGGCATGGTGATCGGATACCTCCTTGTTGTTCACCAGCGCCAGAACATCGGGGAAAAACTCCGGGCAGGCGTCGAAGGGCGGCACCCGTGCCGCCAGATGCAGGACCACGGAGGCGGTCTCCGCCATGTCGCCGGTCAGATACCGGCTGTCCGTCCGGGGATAGGTCAGCAACTTCTTTTCATAGAGCGATTGGGCGTAGTCCAGGGTTTGCTTGGCCGTGTAGCCGAACACCCGGTTTGCCTCCCGCTGCAAGGTGGTCAGGTCGTACAGCTTGGGCGGCTTCTCCGTCTTTTTCTCCCGCACCAGGGATACACACACGGCTTGCTGCCCGTCACAGGCGTTCCGGATGGCCTGGGCATCCTCCATAGCCGGGATTTTTTCAGAAACCGCCTCGGTTCCCTCCAGCGCCAGCCGCACATGATGGTATTTCTCCTTGCGGAACAGGACGATCTTGCTGTCCCGGTCAGCCAGCATTGCCAGGGTGGGCGTCTGCACCCGCCCCACATTCAAAGTGCGGTGGTAGAGGACAGAGAACAGGCGGCTCGCGTTGATGCCGATGAGCCAGTCCGCCTTTTGGCGGCAAAGCGCCGACTGATACAGCGGGTCATAGTCCTTGCCGGGGCGCAGGTCGGAAAAGCCCTCCCGGATCGCCGCGTCCTCCATCGAAGAAATTCAGAGACGGGAGAAAGGCTTGGAACATCCGGCGGCCTCATAGACCAGTCGGAAAATCAGCTCACCCTCACGTCCCGCGTCGCAGGCGTTGACCAGCTCCGTCACATCGGGGCGCTCGATCAGAGAACGGAGAATGTAGAACTGGGCGGCCTTTTCCTCGGACACCACATAGCGGAAGGGGTCGGGCAGGATGGGAAGGTACTCATACCGCCATTTCTTGTAGCGGTCATCGTAGGCGGCCGCGTCCGCCAGCCTTACCAGATGCCCGATGCACCAGGAAATGAGCCAGCCGCCGCCCTCAAAATAGCCATCGGCCCTGGATGTGACACCCAGGGCTGATGCGATACTCTTTGCTACACTCGTTTTTTCACAGATCACAAGTTTCAAACTGTTACCTCCTTGATTGTTCTTTGCATTTTGTCTAAAATTAAAATAGACTGGCGAAGGGAGTACTTGTATGGACGCAGATAAAAACATTCTTGATGATGAATACATGATGGCTTTGTTTTATCTATATCTTCAAGAACAGACAAACACACGGAAACTACTTAATAAATTGGAATCTGATTTGCGTCTTTCAAATAGATTTTTTCCGGAGAGCAAATTGTGCGATGCAATTAAAAATCTATCCAAGGTATCTTTATGTACTTTAAAAAAGGGAAGCACATTATATCGTTGCCGGTTGATTAGCAAGGAAGATGAAAATTTGCTGTTTTCAAAGATAACTACTGAGTGGTTTTCTTTAGCTCAGGCAGTCGTTCCTACATTTGATGTAAACGGTGGCGACGAAGAATGGATAAAATTCTGCCTATATGTTAAAAATCATCCGGAGGCTTTACCCCCTTGGCAGGAAAGACACGAACAACTCTTAGAAAAGTACTCCAAAATATCTTTTTGGGGATACGACGAAAAAGGATCTGATGCTCCACCTAAAGGAACCGCGTCCCCTGGGAGAATAAACCCTGATGGTATCAGTTATCTCTATGCGGCAAATGATATTCAAACAGCCGTATTAGAAGTTCGTTCAATTCCAACTCAATTTGTTAGCGTTGCTCAGGTCGAATTACTTGAGGACGTAACAATTTACAGCTTTATAAAACCATCTTCTTTAGAAGCTGATAAGTCGGATCCTTTTGATTGGGTAGATTATGATGAAATATCCAGATATTTTGGTCAACCTAACTATGGAGGAAAATCGTACTATTTAGCTACACAATACATCAGCGAATACATAAAACACTTAAAAGACTCTAACGACCAGACAATTTTTGATGGATTGTGTTTTCGTAGTTCATTGAATCCAAGCGGAACAAATTATGTGCTGTTTGATGTATCTCAGAGCAAAAAATACCGCATTTGTAATTCGAGTATATATCAAGTTAATGACTTATTAGGAAATACTTCTTGTATATTACCTTTGAGTGACTCCCATTTCTAATCCTGAGATAGATTGTAGTGGTCAAATAGCCTCGATCATGATAAATCAAGCCTCTGATGAGTTGTTTCCTAATAAGCATTATTGTTCCTTACTGAATGTCGACTTTTTAAAAAGGCGGCATATTGAAGACAGAAAAGCCCTCATCTCTAAAATTGGAGATGAGGTAGCTTTTCGTAACGGATACAGTAAAAATAATCATTTGAGTGTGCTCAATTCAAAAAAGCAAAAGAGTTTGAGAACGATATATAGCAAATTCGCAAGAACACCAACATACTTGTCGCTTGATTTTGAAAGTGGTGGATTTGAAGTGTTCGATAAAAATGGGCAGCATTTAGGACAGTATTCATTTGACGGAGTTCGTACAAAGCTTCCTGCTCCCAATACGCATAAATTGTATTTTTCTTGATTAGCTATAGTCGAGTTTGCTGGAAAATAAAATTCTTGCAATTTATGATTTGGACAACTCCCACCTTAAAGGCAAAGAGGGCCATAGGTTTAACTACCATGGTCCTCTTTAGTGCTAGTGCTATTCTTACTCGATTTCCTCCATCTTCAGCCAATCCTCAAAGGACTTTCTGGAGATGCGGATCATGTTACCGATGCGGATCGTCTTGAACGCTCCGGAGTTGGCGAGTTTATAGGCCGAGGCGCGGCCGATACCGAGAATGGCTGCGATGTCATTCACGGTGTATGTCCTGCTTTGGGGCATCCCTTTTTCGTTGGTGCTCATAAATGATCCTCCCTTGCTAATAGCATTTTGAAATGGCCCCAGGAAGCCCTCTGTCACAAGGGGTTCCTGCTAATACTTTGCTAATACGACATTTGAAAAGCCGTTGTAAGGCAGCATATTTCAGGGGGATTTGTGCAAATTGACCTGCCTCCAGGCAGCACAATTTGCGAAGAAACAACACGGGAAGATATGATATGAACAAATTACGAAATGGTACGCCATACTTCCGTAGCACAGCTTGTTGAGTCCGTGCTCTGGGATCGTTTTACTACTATATAAAGCGGTTCGGAGTTAATCGTTTTTCAGGCTCGTTTTTGGATATATGCAAAGGCAGAACAGGAGTAGAACAAAGTGGAACAAAGGTAGAACAACTTGGAATCAAACGGTGATTGTCAAGAGAATCTTTCGGGTGTATAATAGTACTATCGAAAAGTGGGTAAAGTGGCTCTGCTACCGCAAAAAGATGCGGTAGTGGAGCTTTTTGTATATCAAAAAGTCAATAGTAAGACCAATAAGAGAATGGCTTATTGGTCTTTTTTTATACCATTTTTCGAGAGTATATACACGAAAAGAGTGAGAATCGTGGGGAGAAAATGCAAAAATTCGCCTAATGTGAAGGTGCATGGAGTACCTTTCCGTGTGACAGAAATGGGGATGACGACTAAAGGGCAGACTAGATGCTATATCAGTATGAGGCAGCCAGATGGGAGTATACTGCATGGGGAAGGCGTAAGTAAACTGGTTACGGCAAAGAGTATGAAGGCTGAGGCTGTCATAAAAGCTGCAGAAAACATTATATGGAAGAATCGTGGACAGGTGCTTGAGTGGTTACGAGCTGGTCGACTGCAGAAAGCGACACCGACGCTGTTGCTTCTGGTGCTGCCGGAAGAAAGCATAGAGCGCGTATACGGAAAGAGTGATGAAGCGCATCGAGAGTTGGTGCGGCAGGCAGTAAAAATGCTTCCGCCATTGCCTGAGCTACAGGAAAAGATGGAAGCTGTAACTTTCCGCGCAGTAAAAGCCGTGGCCGCGAACCAAGAGAAAGGTGACATACTAAAGCGTGCTCTGAATCGGCTGTATGATGAAGCCGTTGAACAAAGACTTTTAAAAGAAAATATGGTAAAAAAGTTGCTTGTAACGGTGCGCAGCGAGGTAGAAAAAGCGGATCGAAATATGCGTCAGCGCATCCTTACCTTTGAGGAGATGCGACTGCTAACTGACTTATGTATAGAGGGGATGAAGACAGATATAAGGTATGCGGCCGTGCTGCTTCATCTGACCACGGGTGTAAAGACAGGAGAGCTGTGTGGACTAAATATTGGCGATTTGATGCGATATAAAGATGTGATATATATCGAAATTGGTGCAAAATCCGTACAAAAGCGAGGTAAAGTTGCGGAGTGGAAGCCATATGAGCGTGAAAGCGGAAAGCTGCGGCGCATACCGTGTACCCCTTTAGCACAAGCAGCACTAAGTGTGCTTTTGAAGTCGCGGTTGGAAGCGGGTGCAAAGGTGGATGCTCCGCTGATTGTAGACGAAAATCGACGTCGATGGGATGTGTTGAAACTGCGCGCTTTTGAAAAAGAACTGCTGCAAAAAGTAGTACCGGAATATGCGAAAATATCACGAACTGACGTAATTCGTACAAGTTTTGAGTATTACTGCCGGGCTGTATGCGGTATGCCAGATGGTCAAGTACAGAAGATATTGGGGTGTAAGGCAGGTCAGACGTACGAAGAGTGGTATGCGGACTACAATTCTAGGGTTGCGCTGATAACGCTATGTGCACAGCTTACAAGATTCCATAATTTGTTAGCGGAAAAGGGGGATAGATGGAAAGTGGCCATGCACCTGCATCTGCGGGTGAAACGTGGGGCAAGTGTCAAAATTCAAACTGAACATGGCATTAAAATTGAAAAATGGTAATGTGTGAGCCGAAAGGCTCTTTTTTAATGCCTGTAGATAAGGACTTATTGTATCTTGCAATAGGTCCTTATGTTGCATAATGAAATTTGAGTTAACCAATAATGACATTTATTTGCTAAAATGTTATTATATAAATATAAAGCAGCAGAATAAGGAGTGAAATAAATGGCATTTTTCACAACTCAGCGAAAAGAAACCGGTAGTTATAATACAAAGCGAACTAAGCCATGCCGCAGCAGACGCAAGGGCAAAATATATAACGAAAAAACGAAAAATGGCAAACTAACCGTTTGGGGTGCTTACGAGCGGGTAATTTTGGCTATACAGAATGCGCGCAAATGGGCTGACAGCACATGCAGGGCATATGATAGTGTTTTCTACCATTACATTGCTGAGATTTATAATGACATTGAGTATGCTTCGCTGACAGAAGAAACGGCGGAGCAGATTTGGTCGTCTAAAATTGACATTTTTGAAGGCAGTGATGCACAGGATCAAAGAGCGCGGAGTATTTTCGTGAGCTTTGTGGAGCAGGCATGTCGAGCGGGACTTTCCTCGATGCGGTTCAGAGACTTGGCGCCGTTTGTGATTCCGGCAGACCTGAATCAGCTGACTGTGGAGCAGTTGTTGGCAGTACGCGAAGCAGCTGAACTTTGCAAGTGGCGGCCCAAATCGCTGACGATTGAAGCAGAAATTAAAATTTATAACGAGTTGATCAAGCGGGCATCGACGCAGGGAGAGTGCATTGCTTTGCTGGTCATGCTTTTGCTGGGCTGCCGTACATCAGAAGCTGCGGGTTTGTCCTTTGGAAATGTCCGTAAGATGGCAGATGATTTGTACTCCATAGAGCGACGGGAAGTAGAAGAGCAAAGCTCAAGAACCGTTAAAGCTGGCAGTAAAACCGCAAGCGGTTACAGACTTTTGCCGCTTTTGCCGCAGTTTTATGATCTGCTGGAAGAGCGTAAGCGTATGGTGCAGGAGTACATGGAGGAAAACGGCTATACGGACTTGGATATAGACAAAATGCCGCTTGCTTGCCAAGGTACGAATCTGCTGACACGGTGTACAGCAAAGGAAATGAACCGCGTTTTTAAGGATATTTGCATTGATGTGGGTGTCGAAGAAGGTTTTTTCTTTGAAGCCGAGGCAATGATGGCCATTGATAAAGAGGCAGGGGTGGAGTACGAGAATACAGTAGTAGCCTACATTTTACGGCATCAAGCTGCAACGGAGCTGATTGCGACTGATGCTTCTCGGGCTGCAATTTCTGTGCTGATGGGTCACAAAATCGAAGATCCTAATGTAAAAGCATTTGACTATGCCAATGCAGACGGTCAGCGTGAACTGCTGCATATTTTAATGCAGCGCCCGTTATACCGATACATTTGCGGTGCGACAGATATGGAGCAGACTACGCTTGAAAAGGGTCAATCGGCAGTATGCGGAGGATCGACTCGTTTGGTCGCACAAGAGGACGAGGAGTTTGATCTTTATATTGACACGCTGGAACCATATGACACAATGCAGATTCAGCTTGAGGGCGATATCCGGTTAATGAAGAAGGATGCAAGAAAGACAACCGCATTGCCGTATCAAAAACCGAGCGGGCTTAGTATGGTGAATGCAGTGACTCAGGTTGTGACAGAGGCCGAAGAGAATGTAAGAGCTGGAAAGCTGGCGGATAAGCCAGTTATGATCGCGCAGTGTGATGATCCTCTGAGCGAATTGCTTACTATTGATGATCTGCATATCGATTGGAAGCCTCAAATCACCAATGGGAATGGAGATCCGATTGCAGATTCTTCGGAAGAAGTGAAAATGGCGGTTTGCGAAGATACATTGATTGCAGTTTTGCCAGGCGGTGCCTTAAAAGAAGTGCCGAAAAAGGAGTTCGTTTATAACTGGACAAAGAGGGCACGCCGTGATGAGAAGATTTTTGCGGATAAGACCATAGACCGCGTTAAAACGATATTGCCGTTTTCACAATCTGCGGATAAAATTGTAATTAGCAGAGAAGGAACGGCATGGTATTTGCTAGCCGAGGTCAGTGCAGAAGAATTTTTACAGGCAGATGCGTGGGAAGAATGCCGCAGAGCGTTGGCAGCGGGCGGTATCATGATTCCATGTGAAAAGGATGCAGATTCGCTGATTTGTGGAGCGAAAAATGGCGATATAGTACGCTTACCAGCAGACAAACTGTGTGCATGGCAGGGCCAGCGGCAGGTCGTACGTATAGGCGAGGCACCTCTGGCAGCAGCTTGCTTCTGTAAGGCTACTGATGATATTCTGCTGATTAGCGAAAAGGGACAGGCACTACGTACGCATGTTTCGGATTTGTACAAGCGCGTAGACATTGGCGGTGGACTGACCAAAGGTATGCGTATGAAAACAGGTACAGACGATAGATTATGCTGCTGTTTGGTTTATCAGCCAAAGCGTAGTTTAACAGTTGTTTCTCAGCAGAGGAAGCTGCTTGTGCTGCGTGTGGACAGTGAGGAAAAGGCGCAGCTTAGAGCGCAAGGACATGTCGGTGAGGGCGTTTGCCTGGTGCGTGTAGAAGGTTCGGATCGCTTGGCGGAGGTGTTGTATACAGATCAGGCAGTGTTACTGTTGTCAGACTCCGGATATGCGCAGTGTCGTGACGTTAGTGTGCTGAGAGAGAAGGGACGCGGTGCAAAAGGCATTGAGGGCATGAAGCGTGGTCAGATTATAAGAGCGGTATGTGCGAAAGTTAAATAATGGGGAAGGCGCAGCTTTTGAGCAGATATCTCAAAAGCTGCGCCTTTAGGCTTGTATGAATGTAGTTAGAGGACCTCTGAGCAGAAAGATAGCGGCGAAGACTGAAATTCACGGACTATTATTGCGTTTTGTATGTTGTGAAAAACATCGCACGAATGTGGGGCGCGACCAAGTATTGGGGAAATTGATATATGCTCAGCCAGTGCTTGCGTTGGCTGAGTTTTTAGTGGCAAGGTGCTCCGGTGAGGTGGCAGAATCGCTGCGAGTTATGCAGAAAAGAAATTTCCAAGTGTAACTTAAGTCATTTTAGGTGAAATTCCATGCGCTTTTCAGACGCCATCCCAAATTTTGTGTAAACCTCTGCGAAGCCTGCAAATAAAAAGTCAAGCCCCAAGCGGACTTGACAAAAGAAAATATCGTAGGCAGCAGGCAGAGAAAAGCGCAACCCCAAAAGGCCGCCGCAAATGCGCCGACCTGAAGATCCAGATTACAGTGGGTTATTTCGTGTGATGCAGACCTGTGGAATCCATATCTACAGGCGGCAGATCCTCCAGCGAAGAGAAGTATGCCATCACCTTGCCGTAATAACGGCGCAGAAACTTATTGCCCGCAGCTATCATGTAAACATAGTACGGCTTGCCCTCGGCACGCTTCTTGTCCATGAACTGGAACACTGGTTCGTCTGCCGGAGCACGTTGCAGATGTACTTTCATAATGTTGAACAGCGTTCTGCGCAGATATGGAGAGCCACGCTTGGTGGTCCTATTGCTACGGGAGCAGTAATTGCCTGATTCGCTCGGCGCGGGGTCAATACCTGCAAAAGCAACAAGCGACTGTTTACGCTCAAAGCGGCGCACATCACCGATTTCCGCCATAAGCTGCGGTCCGAGGGATTCACCAACACCGTACATTTCCATGACGACAGAGTATTCGGGCAGCTGAGATGCCAGCTTGTTCAACTCGCTGCGGTAAGTTTCTACGCTGCGTGAGATCGCAGTGAGCTGGTCAGCAGCGGCCTGAACGAGAGTTTTCGTGACAGAGGTTTTCTGCACCAGTACAACAGCGGACTTTGCCAGAGCGTATACCTTGGCAGCTTTCTCCGTGCTGAACTGGTAACGGTTTCGTTTGCACCATTTGCGGTAACGCTCAGTAAAAGCGTTCAGACTGCCGCTGCGAACGCAATCAACATGCCAGAAGTCATGGGTGAAATCAACCCATTTCTGCGTGCCGTCACTGCGCACAGGGCTGTCAAACAGCTTGCGGATACCGGGAAAAGACTGTTCCTGAAGTGCGATGAGGCTGTTTGCGGTAGCGGTTTTCTGCTTAATGGCCAGCTGAAACTGACGGTTCATAGTTTTCAAATCGTAGCGAATTGTATCCATAGGAGTATAATCACGCAATTCGCTCCAATTGTCAAGAGCATATTTGGCAATCTTCATCGCATCTGCCTTATCGGTCTTGACCTTGCGGAGAGAATTATTGCCGTACTCTTTGATAAGCAAAGGATTGACTGCCGAAACGTAAAGTCCGGCTTCATGGAGAACCTTGGCGATGCTCTCATAGTAACGTCCGGTGTGCTCCATAACTACTCGTGTTTCGCCCTCAATGGATTTAAGCTGTTTGGCCAGAGAGGCCAGCTCCTCGACGCTGTGGCGCACATCGAATGGCAGTTTTACCACCTCGCCAAAAGGACGAAGTACGGCCACGGTACTCTTGCTGCTGGAAACGTCAATGCCTGCTGCGTTCATGTTCATCACTCCTGAAAGAATTTGCAATGGACAGAGCCATCTTTACCCATTGTCGATTCTATCTGTTTGGTGACACGAACACGCGGTTCTACCTGCACAAATCGAACGCTGCGAACAGGAGGATGGCTGACTGACTTAACAACGGGCACGAAGCCCTTGGAAGAAAGGGTCAGACCATTACCTTCCTATTCTAACAGCTTAAGCAACGAGACGTCTCGGCTCGTAGCTGGCTGCCACTTTTCCGAGGCAAATATATTGTAACAGGACGTTTACCTGAATAATTGGAAGACCGGTCAAGAAGACAGGCAGGAAACCGCCTGTTCTTGACATGTCTGCATGCAGCTGTTATATATAAGACAAGAGCAACAAGCCTAATCCATAAGCTCATCGCCCTTAATTATCATAGAAGAATCTTATTTACAGAGTTTTTCTCACGCACTCGCAGTATCCATATAATGGTGCTCAGAAGAGAATGCATAAAGTCTAAAATAGTTCAACAAATCAACGAATATATTCCAAATTCACGAGTTATACCATAGTTTCGAGATTTTTACGCGAATCTCAAAAAGGTTCTTGCACTGGTACTGGCGTTTGCTTGCGCATTCACCATGTTTGCTGGTGCAGCGTTCACGGATTCGGCTGACATTAAGGCTACCGAAGCTGTGGATATGCTCACTGCTCTCGGCGTAATCGACGGCTTTGAAGACGGCTCTTTCCAGCCGAACGGCACCGTTACCCGTGCGCAGATGGCAAAAATGATCTACGTTGCTCGTACTGGTAACAGCAATGCAGATTCCTACGCATCTACTCCCACCACTTTCACCGACATTACCGGCCACTGGGCTGCTGGCTACATCAAGTACTGCCAGGCTAACGGCATCATTGCTGGTAAGTCCGCTACCAAGTTCTGCCCGAACGACAACGTAACCGGCATTGAAGCTGCTAAGATGCTGCTCGTAACTGCTGGCTACAAGGCAGACAAGGAAGGTCTGGTTGGTGCTGCTTGGGCTAACAAGACCCTGGGTCTGGCTGAAGAGAACAGCCTGCTGGACGACGTTAACACTTCTCTGGCTGCTGCTCTGCCGCGTCAGTATGCTGCTCAGATCATCTACAATGCTCTGGACATGGATACCGTTAAGTATGAGGACGGCGAGGTTGTCAAGAACGAGACCACCAAGACCGAGATGAAGCAGGTTCCGAACTACGCTGCTGATGGCAAGACCATTCTGAGCTACAGCACCGTTGCTACCACGGTTACCGAGAACGAGACCGTTGGCGAGAAGTACCTGAAGCTGGTTACCGACGAAGACCTGATCCTCGACAGCATGTCTTATGATGACAACAAGGACCAGTACTCCTTCCTCGGCTACACCAAGATCAAGGGCGACTACTCTTCTCTGATGGGCCAGAAGGTTAAGGTTCTGCACGAGAAGAACAAGACCGACAAGGTATTCGGCGTTTACGCTGATCCGGACTCCAAGGTTGTTGCTACCGCTATCTGCGACGCTCTGGACACCGTTTCCAGCTCCAACGAGAAGATCAAGGTTGACGGCACTGAGTACAAGACCGACGGCGCTCTGTCCTCTGTTCAGGTATTCGACTTCAACCAGTCCGCTGTTGCCGGCAAGCTGGCTTCTTACATCGACAAGGCAGACGTTGCTCCGTACAGCATCAAGCTGATCGACAACGACGACAACGGCAAGATTGACCGTGCAGTTGTTACCCCGTTCACCGTTAACGAGGTTACCTATGTTGGTTCTACTTCCATCACCCTGAAGGGCATTGGTTCTGTAGACAAGGATGACCTGATCCTGTCCGACGACGTAAAGAAGGACGACTACGTTAAGGTTATCGCTGTTGCTAACTCCGTTAAGGAGAAGCGTGTTGCATCCAAGGTTGACGTTGTAACCGGCACTGTTGAGTCTGTTAAGGACACCAACACCGTTAAGGTTGACGGCACTTGGTACAAGAAGGCAGGTTCTGATGAACTGACCGATGCTGACCTGGATTCCAAGGTTGAGCTGCAGGTTGTTAACGGCTTCTACTTCGCAGCAGAGGTTGTTGCAGCTGACGCTGGTTCTTCTGACGTTCTGTACATCAGCGCTGCTGATAAGGAAGACTCTAACGTAGGTGATTACACTGTTGAGGCTAAGGCATACTTTGCTGATGGCTCCGACAAGAAGATTACCATCGCTGAAGTTAACGACAAGGACGTTGCTGAAGGCGCTACTGTTAAGATGACCTCCAATGTTCCGCAGACTGCTCAGTACAACACGACCGACGCTAAGGTTGTAGTAGGTATGATGTACCGCTACGAGACCAAGAAGAACGGCGACTACAAGCTGTTCGCTCTGGCTGATAACAACAGCAAGAACCGCGCTGGTTACAAGACTTACAAGCAGGCTGCTGATGGTGAATTCAAGGATTCTACCGATCGTCTGACCGTTGGCGACACTTCCTTCACCATTGCTGATGATGCAACTGTATACGTACAGGCTCCGAACGCTAAGAAGGGCGACAAGGTTAAGGTTATTACCGGCAAGGCACTGAAGAAGTGGTCTGATACTTCTTCTCTGTATGCTCAGGTACTGGCTAACGAGTCCAACGGTGCAAAGAACGCTAAGGTTGTTTCTCTCCTGTACACCGCTGATGATGCAATCTCTTCTGCTTCTGACGACACCTATGGCTACGTTGTAGAGACCCCGACCCGCATCACCAACTCTGATGGTGACAAGGTATGGCAGTACGTAATCTGGAATGGCTCCAAGGATATCACCGTATTCGAGGATGAGACCACCAAGAGCGCTGACAAGGGCGAGTTCATCAAGTACAATGTTGTAAGCGACAATGAGGTTGAAGACATCGACAACAATCTGGAAGGCGGCTACGCTGCAGTAACTGCAATCGACGGCAAGAAGATTGATGTTAAGATGTCTGACGGCACTACTTTGTATACTGCACTGAAGCTCGACAGCGAGGATACCACTGTTGTATATGTAAACACTAAGGAGACCAAGGGTGTTGAAGGCGGCAAGGTTGCTCTGGCAGACGAGCCGACCGACAGCAACTACACCATGAACGTATATGTTGTACGTGACGCTGGCGTAGTTAACGGCAAAACTCTGGATGCTATCTTTATTGACGTAAACAACAAGATGGAAGACGACAACCTGAAGTACAGTGCTAAGGCTGGCGCTGATGCTACTGTAACCGCTGGTTCCGTTTCTTACTCTCTGTCTGTAGCTCCGGCTACCGCTGCTGAGGGTGAGAAGGTAACTGTTACCGTTAAGGCAGGCGCTGCTGTAACTGCTGATACCACTCTGACTGTAAAGTGCAACGAGACTGGCAAGACCCAGACCGTTACCTTTGCTAAGGGTGCTGTAAGCGGTGCAACTCAGACCGCAACCTTCTCTCAGGAAGCATACGCTACTACTTACTCTTTCGTTAAGTAAGTTGACGCGCTTCTGATTGAAGTACAAAAACCCCCGAGGAAATTTCCTCGGGGGTTTTCTTTACTTATTTAGCGGGAGCCAAACAAGTTATTCGGTTTTCCGAACAAATTACCACTGGGTAATGTTACGGTTTACATCAACAACCAGAACAGTGATCTGATCGTTATCGTCGAAGTAAGCCTTTACGTTCGGAGCGTTGTCCTCAGACAGACCAGAGATGGTATACTTGGTGTAAGCGCCCTGGGTAGTAGTCGTCTTGGTAGCGGTGCAGAAGTCGCTATCGAATACATAAGCCAGGTCGATGTTACCCTCAGTTACGCCTTCGCTGTCATCGGAGTTAACGTACAGAACTACGGTGTCCTTGCTGTCAACCTTGCCAACGCGATCCGGATGATCTGCATTGGTTACAGCCTTGAAGAACTCGTTGTTCTTCTCGTCCTTGCCTTCCATCAGAGAAATGTCACCGCTTGCTGCGTCGTAGTTAGCAACGTAGTAGTTCTTAGCATCAGTCTTAACAGTAACGTCAGCATCGTTCAGATCGCCAGAGTAAGTGATCAGAGCGCCGCCGGACAGGTTGCGAACAGCGCTGTCATCAGTCTTGATGGTGATGTTCTCGGAGCCGTTCCAAGCGGAAACAACGTACTTGGTGCCGTCGGTGGTGTCCTTAACAACATCATCGGTGATTACTGCGTAGTTGTCATCGCTACCGCCGGTGGAATCGGAGCCGATGTCGATAAATGCAACCTGAGCGTAGTAGGAGTTGCCAGACTTGTTAGCAACAGCGATAGCGCTGGTCAGGTCCTTATCATAGCCGGAAGCAGTCTTACCGGAAACTACCTTGTAGTCAGCATCCTTACCGTTATCGCCCTTGTACTTAACGAATACAACGCCGGTGGATTCGTAGTACAGACGGGTTACGTTAGAAACCTCTTCGCTCTCAGTAGCGTTATCATCCTTAGCAACAGTAACCTTAACGGTACCATTCTTCATGCTGCCATCGGTCTTGCCGCCGGAAACAGTTACATATGCATCGTAACCATTGGTAGCGTAATCGCCCTTCTTATCAGTAGCGGTATCATTCTCGGTAATCTCGTTAACGCCAACACGGCTCAGAGTGTAAACACCGTCAGATACTTCGTAGGAAACGAGCATCGGAGCTGCAGAATGATCAGCATCATCGAAAGAGCCCGGTACATAAGTCATGTTCGGGTTAACAGCAGTACCCTCAGAGAAAGCGGTGATCGGGAACTTCTTGTAGTCCTTGTCATCCCAGTACTTCTCAATGTCAACGGTCTTGTCAGAGCCGTCAGCCAGAATCAGGCGAGCTTCCCACTTGGAGCCGGTGCCGCCCTTAGCAGCAGCCTCAACCAGCAGAGCCATGTCATCAACATTGCCTGCAGTGGTGTCGGTGTAGTAAACATAACCGTTTACAACAACCATATCAACGTTAGAACCAGTGTTCGGACGCTCTACAGCCGGGTTGCCGTTAGCCTTCTTGCCAGCCATGGTGTACCAGTTGCCGCCAACAGAAACGCCGTCGGTAGACTTGGTGCCGGTTACCTTGCCGGTAACAACGTTAGCCTTCTCAACCAGGCCGTTGCCGGAACCGTAGTTGCCAGCAGCGGAAACTACAACGTAGTCGTCCTTCTTAACGCCGTCGTACCAATCCCAATCGTCATCCTCGAGCTTGGTCTTGGACAGGATAGAGCTGTCGCCCTTCTTGTAGGTTACGTTAATGTAGTCAGAGCCTACAGCAGTAACCTTGCCTACTGCAAAGGTCTTAACCTTCAGGATGGAGTAGTTGGAAGTGCCGTCGGTAGCCAGCAGAGATACTTCAGTGCCCTGCCAGTAGTTGCCCTGATACTTGGTAGAGTCAGCGCCATCGCCGTATACATCTACAAACTGCTTGATGGTAGCCTTAATAGCCTTACCATCAGAATCCTTGCTTGCATTGGAATCATTGGTGGTGAAGCCATCGGAAGTCTTGTACAGAACATCGCCGTTTACATAAACGGTGGTGTTGTCAGCCAGATCATACTTGGTGCCGTCCAGCTTAACCTTCTTGTTGCTGTCCATCTTCAGGTCAGCCAGAACGCCGTTCTGCTGGGTGTTGTCGTCAGTTGCGTAAACACCGAATACGGTCTTACCATCCTTGTGCAGAACGGTAACAGTCTTGTACAGCAGATCGGAGTAATCCTTCTTCACGTCGGTGAACTTGGTCAGAACCTTACCGGAATCCTTGTCCTCGGTAGTGTTATCCCAGTCGATAACGTCCTTGTCGCTGTCCAGAGTGATGGTGTAAGTGTCCTTACCGCTGTTCTTGGAAACCTTGGTCAGGGTAGAAGTGGTCTTCTTGAGGGACATGTACTTCTCGCCTACGGTCTGGTTGTCCTTGTCCAGTACGTTGGTGTGATGGTAAGCATCGTCACGCCATACAACAGTCGGAGCATCGATGGTGTTGTAGATCAGCTGTGCAGCGTACTGACGCGGGCAAGCTGCGGTGAACGAGGTGTTAACATCGTCCAGCAGGCCGTTCTCGTCAGCCAGAGCGTTGGTCTTGGAAGCCCAGCCGGTACCTACCAGGCCAGCCTTCTTAGCGTCGTAACCCAGGGTTACGAGCAGCATCTTAGCAGCTTCCTGAGTGGTTACCTTAGCGTCCGGTACAAACTTGGTAGCGGACTTACCAGCGATGATGCCCAGGGACTGGCAGTACTTGATGTAACCGCGGCCCCAGTGGGTGCTGATGTCGGTAAAGGTGGTGTAATCGTCGTTGTACGCCGAAGCGTCAGAGTTGCCGGTACGCAGAACGTAGATCATCTTCGCCATCTGCGCACGGGTTACGGTCTCGTTGGGACGGAAAGAGCCATCATCATAGCCCTGAATTACGCCCAGCTCAACCAGAGTGTCCACAACTTCGGACTTAACCTTAATGTCAGCCGAATCCGTGAACGCTGCACCAGCAAACATGGTGAATGCGCA
>OGYI01001950.1_pt1 | contig 17477 bp, 18 predicted proteins | sample 1576521 | NCBI WGS metagenome assembly OGYI01 (sample SAMEA3541484, study PRJEB24748) | human gut metagenome | biome: human gut; feature: human-associated habitat; material: faeces | place: China | collected 2012
AACACTAGCTGCTGTTATAGGTCCTTTTGGTTTATCTTCACCAGCTATTGTTGTACTTTCTTCAATTTCTTTTAAACTAATAGTTTTTCTATAAGCAAATAATGCTGTTTTTTCTTTTAACTTTTCATAACCAGGATCTCCATCAATAACTGATTTTATATAAGAACCTTTAACTATTAAAACTACTGATACAACTCCAGCAATAGCTATAATTGATATTAATTTTAACCTTTTCTTATTATAAAATAATTCTTTTATTTTATTTATAATCATTTCCTTTTTCATATCTCACATCCCCACAAATCTTTTTCTATTTTATTTATCTTTTGTTAATTTTTTCTTCTAATAAAAAAATCAACTTAAAAATATATACAGCTATACATTTATTAAGTTGATTTTAAAATTATTAATTTGTGGATCTTTTAATTTTTAATATTAATTTAAATGTATCTCTTATAGCTGTATCACTATCTGAAGTTTTCTTACCTGCTTTTCCCTTTAAAGTTAAAGTGTTATTTGAATTTGGATAAACCTTTAATATATTTATACCATCCGTAACTTCTTGTGTTAAATCTATATCACTATAAACACCTGATTTATTTTCTGATGAATTTTCACTCTTAAAATAAGCCGTTGTGTTTCCTGAAATGCTTAGTGATAAATTATTTCTTGGTGTAGTATTTTCATTTTCAGTTATATCTTTTTCCTTTTTTATATTTATACCATTTTGTCCATTTGGATCTATAAATTTATAAACATAAATATCTATTGATTCTTCACCATTGTTTTGAATCTTAATAGATGGAGCTGTAAAGTTCCCATCTTTATCAACTCTAAATGAAGTATTTGTTGGTACTACAACCTGTACTACTCCTGGTAAAATTTCATTTTTGTAATTTGCAATATTTCCTGTTATAGAAATTTCATGTTCACGAACTCCAGTTGGAAATACTTCTACATCCTTGCTTGAACTTCTTGAGCTTATACTTCTTAAAGAAACCTTATCATCTTCTGAATATGCTTCAATACCTTCATCATCATAATTTTCATTCATAGGTAATAAGTTCATTTCTTCATCATCAGATACTGCCTTCATATTTACAGCAATTTCTTTAGAAAATAATTCAATACTTTTTTCTTCATTAGTTTGTTCTTTAGCTTCATCATTTTTATTAGCTAAAACTTTAACAGTATAAATTCCTGCTTTATCTAAATTTATTTTAGTAGAAACCTTTGTATATGATGAATATTTACTTTTTGAAAATGACTTTTCTAAAACTAAATTTCCATCTTCATTATATATACAAATTTTAGGTTCACTTATTGTATTATCAACATCTTTTAACTTAAATGATATTTTAAGTGCATTATTTTCATTACTTTCATCTTCTACAACAACCTCATTTAAAGTAGCATCTTCTTTTAAAACATTAATATTAACAGTTTTATCAATATCAACTACAGTTTTATCAGACATTATTACTTTTTGTAATTTTAAAGATTCATATCCAGCTTTATTTGGTGCCATTAAATTAACACTATATCTTTCAATTTCATCTTCAAGTATCTTTGATACTTCATATTCTTTTTTATTTATAACAACTTTTTCTACATCTATATAACTTTTAGAAGAGTTAACTGCAAAATTCATAGTATAATCTTCTTCTTTTTTAAGCTCTGTTTTAGATGCTTTAACATCATTAACTACTAAATCTAACACAGTTGGTTCAACTCTTACTGCAAATTTCTTATCTAAAGTTTTACCATTCTTTAATGCTATAGATGCTTTTACGTTATAAACTCCAGGTTTGTATATATCAACATTATTTTCTGTAATAACTATTGAATTTGTTATATTTTCCCCAGTTATATCACAAGCATAAAGTTGTAATGCATTCATTGGATTAAAGGGTTGTCCTTCTGAAATAATTGCATCTTTACCATTAAAAGCTGATTTATCAACAGTTTCTTCTTGTTTGTTACTATTGTTGCTATTGATATTATTTGAATTAGAGTTATCATTATTATTATTATTACTTGAAGAATTATTGTTAGAAGAACTACTATTTGAAGTATTACTAGAGAAAGTATTATTTGAGGTATTGCTACTATTTGAAGAAGAACTACTTGGAGTATAACTATCATACCCAGTTTTAGTATCATTAGAAACTAAAGTTTTACTTTCTTCTTTTGTATCATCTTCTACAAGTTGACTTTCAATATCAATATTTCCTCTAATCATATTTTCACTTACTGAATCTTGTAAATTTTTATAATTTGGATCTCTATCTAAAACTGATTGAACATAAAGTTTAATATCTTCAATATCTGATCTTAAAGTTAATCCAATTCCACCAAGCATAATTCCTGTAAGCAAAAGTGATAATACATGATGCGCTGTTCTACTAGCAAATGCTGTTCTTAATATAATTAAAATTTTCTTTTTATTCATCTGCACCCCCCTTTACCTTTATATTTTTAATATAAAATTAAATTATTGAGATGTTATATTAACTTCAACTATAGTTTCCCCTACAACTTCTCCTGTTTCTCTATTATAACCAGTTACAAGAGCTTCTCCAATATGAGTTCCCTTAGGTAAAGCTTCTCTTAATTCAACTTCTTCAATATATTGATTAGGTGCTATTTTAGCTGTTCTTATTATTTCTTTTCCATTTACAGTTATAACATAATCTATATCATAAGCATTATATCTTGGATTAGCCATAACAATAAATGCCTTTTTACCTTTAAATACAGGATCTGAAGAAATACTAAAAGAAATGCTTGATTCATCAACTTGTTTTTGTAATAAAGCTCTTATTTCTTCTTCAGATAAACCTGGTTCTGCCCCATCTGAAAGAATATATCCTGAAATTGCTGAACCATTTTCAGCATTTGTAGTTTTGCTTTTATTTTTATTGTATACAAAATAAACTCCAGCAGATGCAACAGCTACAACTAATAATACAGCTACTATAATTTTAATATTACTTTTCTTTTCAACTTTTTTATCCATAATGATATCCCCTTTCCTTTAGTATTCTTTTTCAATCCATACTTATTAAAATTCCATAACAAAAATTGTTATGGAATTTTAATATTTTTATCTATTATCTTTCTTGCTTAACCTTTAACACTAATCTAAAATTTTCGCCAACAGCCTCTGCTTTATTTCTGTCTGAAATATACCTTGTTCCTTTTCCTTGCAATTGTAAATTAGCAATACTCTTTGCTCCTATATCTTTTATTACAAATCCATCAGTTGAATTTATTTCAGCACCACTGATCCCTTTGAACATTTTCCCTCCTCCTTCTGACGAAAGAATAACCTCCTCATTACCACCAGTAAGTTTTAAATAAACTTTACTTCTATCACTCTCATCAAGTTCATCTTGACTCTTTACTAAATTTATTCCTTTCGTTCCATTTGCATCTACAAATGAACTTGCAATTAATGAAACAGTTTTATTACCCTTGTTTTCAATCTTCATAGTTCCAGAAGTTAAATTCCCATCTTTATCAACTTTAAAACTCGCATTTGTTGGAATTGTAACTGTTATGCTCTCTGCTAATGTTTCTCCACTATCTGATTCAACATCTCCTCTTATATCTACCTCTGCAGTAGTTTCACCTTTAGGTTGAACTTCATATTCCATACCATCTGCAAATGCACTTACTGAAGTTGAAGCAACCATTGCTCCTGCTAAAACTAATGATAATAATTTCTTTTTCATAATAAAAATTCCCTCCATTATTGTATATGTATAATTATTTTTCTCTTACAAGACTTGTTTGCTGACAAGCTTGTCTCTGTTATTTATAATAATGTGTTTTTAATATTTTTTTATTATTTTGTCGTAAATTGTAGAATTTTATATTTAAATTTCATAACCTTACTTTTTTACATCAATTTATTACTAATTTAATTATTTATATTAATGCATCAACATAATTTAATTTTTATAAATACGGGCGTAAAACCGCTATCCTTTTAAGGTAGCGGATGTAAGCCCTAACCTTGATTTTATATATATTTTTCAATTGTTTCCTTAGAAACATTTCCAATGCTGTATGAGAAATATCCATCTGACCAGAAAGTTTTTTCTTTCCAAAATAACTTAGCTAGTTCCATCATATTATTGTTTTGCCTCCACAATCTATATGTAGAAATTTGCTTAAACCATCGAACTAAGTCTAAAACTGACATAGTTGGTTTGTAATGTACCAGTAGATGTATATGGTTCTTATCTACTTCCATTTCTACAATCACAATATCTTTCTCCTTGGCTATATCATAAAATATTTGTTTAATCTCATCTCCAAATTTGATAAGCAAATTTCTTCGGTATTTCACAACAAATATCAAATGAACCATTAACAGATATTTACTGTGGCTTTCACTAACATAATCCATAACTCCAGTTAAGCCCTTTCTTAAAAACATAAGGTATTAATAACTCCACTTTAGGAACTTTTTTAATTTCCTTTAAAGCGATATACTTGCCTTCGTTTTGAGTTCCTTTAACAGTATAAACTTTTCCATCATATTTAACTAAATCATTAGGTTGATAGAAATATTTTTGTTTTCTTATTCTACGCTGACCTTTTGATATTCTAATACCTCTATATTTTCTTAAATTTTCTGTATTAAGATTTTTGTTTCTTGTGCTTCTACCACAGTTTAAGTCTCCACCAGAAACCTTTTTTTCTGTTCTAATATCTATAATTTTTGAATCATAGAATTTCTCTAAACTTCTATTTTTGAGCCTATCTTGAATTACTAAAAACCTGTCTTTAGTTCGAGCTTGATTCGTTCCTTTTGCAATAGCAAAGGCGTCGTTTAAATGGCTCTTTTCGATACCATTTTGAATTCTATGATTTTTAGTAATATATCCATAAGTTATAGACACATTATTATGTTTAGATTTTAATTCATTAACTAAATACCATCTAATCATACTCATAAATGTAGCATCTTTAAAACCTCTAACTTTTTTACCATTCACGCACCAATCATAAAGAAATTTCCCCTTCTTATGATTGACGGGAGTATGGCATTTACTACAAAGTGTAATTAAGTTTTCAGGTCTATCACTACCGCCTTCGCTTCGGTATCTAATGTGATGAACTTTTAATATCTGCTCTTTCTTATCTTTATGTTTGCAGTTTGGATTTTGACACTTATGACCGTCCCTGTGAAGGACAAATTCTCTCACATTCCAAAAACCAAACATATCCCCACTTTGATAATCAATACCAGAAATCAAATCATCTTTCATCTTTTGAATATCGAAATTAGCAACTTCAACAGTAATTTTCCCTATTGGAAGTATATTTTTTAAATAATCTATAAATTTAATGTGAGTATCCAGTTTGTGCTTTAAAGATGGAGCTAACCAGCCTTTTTTCTTAGACTTAACTCTATTATTCCATCTAGCTTTTCTATATCTTAATCTACTTCGTCTAATTCTTCTATATGAAGCTTTTTCTAATAATCTTTTTTTCATTCCTTCAAGAAGTTTAACTTCTCCAGCAATATATTCTTGTTTTGCGTCTATGACGCTAAAACCGATATTAGAATATCCACTATCTACACCCAAATTTAGTTTTTGTGTATATTCAGTTTTAGTTTTGTATGTTAGCTTAACCACAAAAGGTCTTAAACTTACAACTTTAGCCTTCTTTTGTTTAAGTAGCTTTCTAGCCTTTGCATTAGATGTAGGCATAAGAGCCTTTCCATCTATACTTTTAACATAAACCATAAAAGTCATTCCTTTTAAATTAATCTCGCCCGAAGGCGGTAAGCTCCCTTCGCCAATGTTATCCAGAGGTTTTGTATACAAGCAACACTTCTCCTGCCATCAGAGATGTTTAATCGCTTACCACAGAGCTTAGAACTTGGGAAACATTCTAAGGTGTCTATATATTCTCCAGTAACGTAGTATATTCGCTGTGCAAAGCACATTCCGATATACTTAGGCTATTCAACCATCACATTCGCCCGAAGACTATGCAATACTACTTTCAGAGGAGAGACTAGGGATTTTCATCCCAAGCCCCTATCCCTTTAGGGTAGTGGGCTGTTGACCTATATACATCAGCTATAACATCATTTAATGTCTTCATAGCCATTATTTTTATATTAGGTATATTTACATCTTTGCTAAAGGAATCTTTTGCAACATATACTTTCTTAAACCCCATTCTTGCAAGCTCTTTTACTCTTATTTCTAATGAAGGTACCTTTTTTAATTCTCCCGTTAAACCTACATCTGCTATAAAAGCAATATTAGCTTCTATTCCCCTTTGCTTTACAGATGAAACTATGCTCATTATTACAGCTAAGTTTATTCCTTGCTCTTTAATTCTCATTCCACCAGTAGTTTTTATAATAACATTTTTATCATAAAGTCCTATTCCACCTCTTTGTTCTAATATTGATATTAACGTATTAAGTTTATCCTTTCCCAAGGTTTCCCCTATTCTAGTTGGATAAGGAGTAAATGTCTTAGATACTAAACTTTCTATTTCTGTTATTATAGGTCTTGAACCTTCCTTTATAACAGTTAATGTACTTCCTGAAACTACTTCTCCCTCTTCCCTTTTTGTCATAAAAAACTCTGAAGGATTATCTATAGATACCATTCCTCTTTCAGACATTTGAAAAAATCCTGTTTCTCCAGTACTTCCAAATCTATTTTTTGAACTAACTAATCCTCTTAATTCTTCATCTGTATCACATTCTATAATCAATACAGTATCAACTAAATGTTCTAAAGCTCTTAATCCTGCTAATTCATCAGCTTTAGTCATTTGCCCAACTATTATAACTGCACGCTGTCTTTTGTCGTCTTTAGCAATTCTTAATAATTCATTTGCACATTCCATAGTTTGTGTTGGTGAGCCTGCTCTTGCTGGTAAAAATGCTTCCATAGTAAAGGTTTGAATACTATCTATTATCAATAAATCTGGATCAATTTCATTAACAGCATCAACAACATTATCCATACTAGTTTCTTGAACTACCCAAATATTATCATCAATTTTATCTAAAATTCTATCTGCTCTATTCTTAATTTGACTATCACTTTCTTCACCTGAAGCATAAATAACTTTATATCCACTTTGGGCTATATTATCTGCTACTTGTAATAACAAAGTTGATTTGCCTGCTCCTGGTCGTGCTGTTATTATAGTAATTGAATCTTTAACTATTCCGCCACCCATTACTCTATCAAATTCATTTATTCCAGTTACAATTCTATCACTTTTACTTGATTTAACTTCTGATAACTTTTTAATTGGCTTCTTACTTAATTGTCTTACTTTTGTAGCTTCTTTTGCTGCCTTATTTTGCTGAACTACCTGCTCCTCATTAAATGTATTCCAATTGCTACAATCAGGACACTTTCCCATCCATTTTGGTGATTCATATCCACATTCCTCACATACAAATACAGATTTTATTTTTGCCATTTTATTCACCACTCTATCTATATTAATTTTCTTATTTTAATATATCACACATAAAATATAAAAAAAATAAACCATAATATAATCTTATGGCTTATTCTTTATAAATTATTTATTAATTTTGCAGCTGCTTTATCTACTATTACAGTTACATCTCTATGCATTTGTAACATAGAAGCTGGATTTTCTGTTGTAATTTTTCCTGAAAATAATCCCTTTATAGCTTCTGCCTTACTTTCTCCTGAAGCAATTAATACTATCTTTTTTGCTTTCATTATTTCGCCTAAACCCATAGTGATTGCTCTCTTAGGTACTTCATCAATAGTATCAAAAAATCTTGAGTTAGCTTTTATAGTATCTTCTGTTAATGTTATTACATGAGTTCCTGAAGATAACTCTTTATCTGGTTCATTAAATGCTATATGACCATTGTTTCCAACACCTAATAATTGAACATCTATTCCACCAAGCTCTTCTATCTTCTTATCATATTCCTTACATTCAGCATTTAAATCTTGAGCTAGCCCATTAGGAACAATAGTATTATTAATATTTATATTAACATGATTAAATAAGTTTTCATTCATAAAATGTCTATAACTTTGCTCATGTTCTGGATTTAATCCAACATATTCATCAAGATTTACTGTTTTAATTTTTGAAAAATCTAATTCTCCATCTTGATACATTTTAATTAATTCTTTATACATTCCAACTGGTGAACCTCCAGTAGCTAATCCTAAAATAGCATTTGGCTTTTCTTTTATAGTGCTTGCAAGCTCTCTTGCTGCCACCTTACTTAATTCTTCATAATTATCAATAGTTATTAATTTCATATTATCTCTCCTTCCTTTCTTGAAATATTAACTTGTAATGTAAACTTATCTGATTTATAATACGCTTCCTCTAAAAATAACAATTTATTTGAATTAGTAAATATTTTACTTGTTGTTTTTAATATTGGTGTATTTTCTTCACATTCTAATAAAATTCTCATTTCACTATTTAAATTAACTGCTACTATAGATGAATTAGAATGACTAATAACATATCCAAAGCCTTCTAATACTTTATATAACGAGCCCTCTAACATTTCTTCATTAATATTTCCACAATAATCAACTGGAATATATACAGTTTCTAGTGCAATACATTCTCCATCTACAATTCTTTGCCTTGTTATTTTATACAGCTTGTCTAACACAAAAATATCTTGCATATCATCTGGAGTATCTATGATTTCAAAATAAACAACATTAGTTTTTAGTTTTCTACCACTTTGTTTAATAATTTCAGTAAAACTCATCATATCTTTTTGATTTACTTTTTGTTCACATACAAAAGTACCTTTTCCTTTTTTTCTAACTAAGATACCTTCTTGAACTAATTCTCCAATTGCTTGTCTTATTGTCATCCTACTGACTTCATATATTTCACAAAGTTCTCTTTCACTAGCTATACATTCTCCAGCCTTCCAAACTCCACTAGCAATTTTTTTAATTAAATCATTTTTTAATTGATAATATACTGGTATTGGACTATTCTTATCTATCATAATTATCACTCCCAAACTCATTATATTATATATATATATAGTTGTCTATACCAGTTGAAAATATTTTTATTCGAAAATAATACATAATTATTTATTATTTGGAAACAATATTCATATAAATCTTAAGGAGATGGTATTTTGATAGATAAATCTTACTTAAAAAAAGTTCAGTCAAAAAATATTTTAAATAACTATAAACCTAAAAACTTATCTAGTAATTATGCTAATAATTCAACTTTAGATTGTATAGAAAATATGATTGTTAATTCCAATTTAGATGAAAATATACATGATAACAACATTAAATAAATTATAAAGAAAAAAAGTAAGAGCAATATGAACTGTACCCTGTCAAGTTGACAAGGGGCAGTTAAATAAAGTCTTACTTTTTCTTTATAATTTTATCTATGAGAAAAAACTAATATTTCATCTTTACATTCAACTTTTAGTTTATCTCCAACTTTTATTTCTCCTTTAAGCAATTCATCACTTAATTTATCTACTATTTCCCTATTAATTATTCCTCTTAAAGGTCTTGCTCCAAACTCAAGATTCTTATTTTTATTAATAAGAAACTTATTTAAATCCTCTTCATAAATTAAATCAATATTTTTTTCTTTTAACCTACTTATAGTATCATTTAACATTAAATTTACTATTTTTAGTGTATCCTCTTCTTTTAATTGATTAAATACTATTATATCATCTACCCTATTTAAAAATTCTGGCTTAAATGCTACCTTTAATTCTTCTAATACTATATCCTTTATTTTCTCATATTCTGCTTCATTTGCGTTAAAGCTAGTATCAAATCCAACTTTTCTTTGATTTTTTATTTTTTGAGCACCAACATTAGATGTCATAATAACAATAGTATTTTTAAAATCTATAACTTTACCTTTACCATCTGTTAATCTTCCATCCTCCATAATTTGCAATAAGATATTAAATACATCTGGATGTGCCTTTTCAATTTCATCTAATAAAACAACCGAATATGGTTTTCTCCTTACAGCTTCTGATAATTGACCACCTTCTTCATATCCAACATATCCTGGAGGAGCACCAATTAATCTTGAAACAGAATGTTTTTCCATATATTCAGACATATCAATCCTAATTAAATTGCTCATTTTTCCAAACATAACTTCTGCTAACACATTACAAAGTTCTGTTTTTCCAACACCAGTTGGTCCACAAAAAATAAATGTTCCAATTGGCCTATTTGGATTTTTAAGACCAACTCTAGCTCGTTTAACTGCCCTTGTTAATGATTTTATAGCTTCTTCTTGACCAACTATTCTCTTTTTCAATATATCTTCTAAATGTAATAACTTATCTGATTCTTTTTCAGTTAATCTTTCTACTGGTACTTTAGTCCATATTGAAACAACCTTTGCAATATCATCTTCATCAACTGTTTGAACTTCTGTACAACTATGAGCTCTCCATTCATTTTTAATTTTTTCAAAATCTTCTTTTAAAATTCTTTCATTATCTCTCAAGCTAGCAGCTTTTTCAAAATCTTGATTTTTAATTGCATCTTCTTTTTCATTAATTACTTTTTCAATATTTAATTCTTTTTGTTTAATTTCTGGTGGCAAAGTTAGTCTTGAAATTCTTACCTTGGCTGCAGCTTCATCTATTAAGTCAATTGCCTTATCTGGCATATATCTATCAGTTATATATCTATCTGCTAAATCCACAGCCATATATAATGCACTATCTGTAATTTTAACTTTATGATGTGATTCATATTTATCCCTTAATCCAAATAAAATATTTATTGTTTCCTTTTTAGTTGGTGGTTCAACATTTACAGTTTGAAATCTTCTTTCTAAAGCTGCATCTTTTTCTATATGCTTTCTATATTCATCAATTGTTGTTGCACCTATACATTTTATTTCTCCCCTTGCTAAAGCAGGCTTCAAAATATTAGATGCATCAATAGCTCCTTCAGCACCACCAGCACCAACTATAGTATGAATTTCATCAATGAAAATTATAATATCATCTTCATTCTTAAGTTCATTCATTACTTTCTTTAATCTTTCTTCAAATTCCCCTCTATATTTTGCTCCTGCAATCATAGATGTAATATCTAAAACTAACAATCTTTTACTTCTTAAACTTTCAGGGACATCTCCAGCTACAATTTTTTGTGCTAATCCTTCTATTATAGCTGTTTTTCCTACACCTGGCTCACCAATTAAACAAGGATTATTCTTTATTCTCCTACATAATATTTCTAAAACTCTTTGAGTTTCCTCTTCTCTTCCTATTACAGGATCAAGTTTTCCTTCTTGTGCATTTTGAGTTAAATCAGTACTATATTGATCTAATACAGGAGTTTTATTTTGCTTTTTCTCTTTTTGTATTGATTTCTTATTTTCTCTAAGTTCATTTCCTGAAATATATTTATCTAATTCTTGTTTAATTAAAGTAAAATCTGCCTTACTGCTTGTTAAAATAGTAAAAGCTACTCCTTCTCCTTCATTTATTAGCGCCATTAATATATGTTCAGGATTTATAAAACTATGCCCATATTTTCTTGCTATATCTAAACTATCATCAAATAATCTCTTTGCTCTTGGTGTTAATAACATTTCTCCTGTTAAAATTTCATCATCACCAAATCCTAAATAATCTTCAGTCATTTTTTTTACTTTATCTATGGTAATTCCGTTATTAGTTAAAAGCTGACCTGCATACCCATTTTCCTTTAATATTCCTAATAAAACATGCTCAGTTCCAATATACCCATGTTTAAAACTTTGAGATTCTTGTTGTGCTTCTATTAATACAACCTGTGCTCTTTCTGTAAACCTCCCAAAAATCACAGTGTCACCTCCAAATAAAATCTAATATAGATTAATATAAAATTTTATAAATATGACCCAACCCTTTACTACTTTTATCACTCTACTATAATTATTATGATAAAATTACCATTATAATACCCTTAAGTATCTCAGCTCTTAGTTTATTTTTATCTTCTGTTAATATTAAAGTTCTATCGTTAATTGATATTTTTACAATTTCAAGTTCCCTTTTCGTAATTAATTCTTTTTCACATAAATACTCTAAAAGCAATACTGCAGAATTATAAGTTAAGCTAACCCCTATTGCATTATTGATTGCTTCTAATTGTTGTTCCTTGTTTGTATAATTTACTCTTCTAATTATAATATAGCCACCACCACCTCTTCTACTTTCAATCATATATCCCTTTTCAGATGTAAATCTTGTAGTTAATACATAATTTATTTGAGATGGTGCACAGTTAAATTTATCTGCTAACTCATTTCTTTGAATAATTACCTCCTTATCTTCTTCCTCTTCTATCATGTCATTTATAAACTGTGCTATTATATCTGAAATTCTTGCCACAATTTCACCTTCCTAAACGTCATTTGACCTTCTTTGACTTTGATTATATATAAAATTTTTTTCACTGTCTATTACATAAATTTAGTATTTTTATTTAAATTATTTAATTATTACTTATTTTTTATAAATTTCATTTAATTTATAACTTTCTCTATCATTTTAATAATAATTAAATTTTTAATACTTATATTTTATACATATTTATAAATTAAAATTTTTATATCCTTATATAAATAATTTATATGTAAAAAAAGGGTCATCCTATTTGATGACCCTTTTGGTTAAATTAAGCTTCAGCTGGAGCTCCTACTGGACAAACATTTGCACAGTTTCCACAATCGATACAAGTATCTGCATCAATAATGAATTGAGTATCTCCTTGGCTTATAGCGTTAACTGGACATTCAGCTGCGCAAGCTCCACAGTTAACACATGAATCATTAATTGCATATGCCATTAAAAACACCTCCCCAATATTTTAATAACATAATTATTTTATCATACCTACTTTTTTTTTTAAAGCTAAAGTTAATTTTTTAACATATAAATACATTTTTGTATTAATTTTATAAATTTTAATAAATTTTAATAATTTTTTTTAAATCATTTATAAAAATACAGTGAATTAATTTATTAATTTTTATTTCTAATTTCCTTTAATTAAATCCTTAATTAATTTTCTATCTTCTTCTGATTCAACTTCTAACTTTATATCATCATCATCAATAGAATCTTCATAATGTCCTTTTATAAGTTCAATATTATCAATTTTAAATTCTTCTAATACTTCTTCTTCTCCCTTTTTAAGTTTAACTTTAATGCTTTCCTTAACAATATTGTTTGAGAATACTTCCCCTGTACCCTCACTAGTTTTTACTATTGAACCAACCTTAGGCATTCTCTTTCTTATATCTTCATAAGTACTTTGTTCATAATTTAAACAACACATAAGCCTTCCACAAATACCTGATATTTTAGTTGGATTTAGTGATAAATTTTGTTCCTTTGCCATCTTAATTGAAACAGATGCAAAATCTCCTAAAAAACTTGAACAACACATTGGTCTTCCACAAGGGCCAAGACCACCTAACATTTTTGCTTCATCTCTCACTCCAATTTGTCTAAGCTCTATACGAGTCTTAAATATTGTTGCTAAATCCTTAACTAAATCTCTAAAATCAACTCTTCCATCGGCTGTAAAATAAAAAATAACCTTATTATTATCAAAGGTATATTCTACATCTATAAGTTTCATTGTTAATCCATGTTCTTGAATTTTCTTTAAACATATATCAAATGCATCTTTTTCCTTATCTTTGTTTTTAAAATGTTTTTCTATATCCTCATTAGTTGCTATTCTTAATACACTTTTAAGTGGTGAAACTATATCATTTTCATTTATTTCCTTTATTCCAATTACACATTCACCAAATTCAATTCCTCTAGCAGTTTCTACTACTACATATGTATCCTTTTGTATATTCATATCAGCTGGATCAAAATAATATATCTTACCAGCTTTTTTAAATCTTACACCTACAACCTTTATCATATTTAACCCTCCATGAAGCCTATTAACATTACACGTAGCATCATTCCCCAACTAACATTACTTTTAATGTTTCTTCGAGCTTCTTCTATTGTCTTTATCATATTATTTAATTTTTTAAATGACATTTCCTTAGTAAGTTCTTTTATATCTTCAAGTTTATCACTATTTATGATAAATTCCTCATTTTCAATTTCCTTGTTTATTAAAATATCTCTTATAAATAATCCAAATATATTTAATACTTCTTCTTTATCATTTTTTAAATTGCTAAAACTTTCTTCTTGCTGCAATATAGCTTCTAAATCATTTTTATTTAAATTTTTAATTAATATAACAATATTGTTTCTTAACTCTCTTAATTTATCATCATTAAAATACCTATCTATTCTACCTGGTACCCCTTCACTAAAAGCTATTGCTGATTTGATTTCATTTTCATCATAATTAAACTTCTTAATTTTTATATATTCATATAATTCACTTTTAGTTAATGGCTTTAATTTATAAATTTCACATCTAGATTTTATTGTATCTAAAATCAATTCCAAACTTTCACATAATATTATTATGTAAACTCCTTTTGGAGGTTCTTCTATAGTTTTTAGTAATGCATTTTGTGCTTGAATTGTAAGCTTATTCCCCTCATGAATAATAATTACCTTTTTATCTTTTTCAAATGGTTTTTTATATACTTCTTCTATTATATCTCTAACATCATCTACTCCAAATGATGATTTTTCACTTGAATAATTAATAATATCTACATATTCCCTATCTAAATCTCCATTTAAAATGAACTTAGCTAAAATATTAGCTAACTTACCCTTTCCAACTCCGTCTTCTCCTGCAATGAGGTGTGCATGAGAAAGAGTATTTTTTAAACATCTCTGTTTAAAATTATTAATTAAAGCTTCATGTCCTATAAAGTCCCTCATACAGCCACCTCCTAATCAACTTAATTAAACTTTATAAAATTGATCTACATCTAAAACAAATATTGTAGCTCCACCAACTTCAACTTCAATTGGATAAGGAACATACATTCCTGAATTTGTGCCAATTGTATTTGGTGTTGATGTAGGAACCATTTCTTTTCTTCTTTTACAAACATTTTCAATAACATTAATAAGGTTTTTAACTTCCTTTTCTTCAACACCAATCATTAATGTAGTATTTCCTGATTTTAAAAACCCACCTGTAGTAGCTAATTTAGTTACTCTATAATCTTTATCTGTTAATTCTTCAATTAAATCTATAGCATCATCATCTTGTACTATAGCTAAAACTAATTTCATACCATATACCTCCATTCATTAATAAATTCTTCTTATATATTTTATCATAAATATATAAAAAGTTACTAAAACTTTATATTTAAATAATATATTGTAATAAAAAAGGATTGTAAAAAAATAAAATTATAACTTAAAATAATTTGTTTTTTAAACAACCCAATCAAAATCTATATATAATTTTTTACTTTTTCATAAATATCATTACTTATTTCTTCAATGCTTCTAAGTTTAGAATCCTTACAACATTTAATAACATCCCAATTATATTTTTCTGCAATATATAATGAATTATTATAAGAATTTATTAGATACTCTTTATTACTTTCATGAATATCCTTTGTTTCTCCACCAGTAAACTTATTAGCTCTATTTTTCATAAGTTCTTGACTTACTTCTGGTTCTACATCTAAAAATATTATATGATCTGGTTTAGGTATTTGATAGATATTAAACTCTAAATCATATAACCATTCAATATACTTATCCTTTTCATCATCTTTTAATTTAGCTGCTTGATGTACCATATTAGAAGTAGTATATCTATCACTTATAATTATTCCACCATTGTTATAAAATTCACCCCATTTAGTTTTATAAGATGCATATCTATCGGCAGCATAAAAAGTTGATGAAATATAGGGATTGACAGCACTAGGATTTTTTCCAAAATCACCATTCAAATACATTTTAACTAATGCTGATGAATCACTATCATAATCAGGAAATGTAATTTTTAAACATTTCTTACCTTCTTGAATTAATCTTTCATATAATCTTTGTGATTGAGTTGCTTTTCCACTAGCATCTGAACCTGATTCAATAATTATTAATTTTCCTTTACCCATCCTTACAATCCTTTCAAGTATCTTAAAGTTAATTTATTTATTTTTTATAATTTTATCTGCTATAGAATTTTTAATTTTATTTTTTATAATCTCATATTCATCACTACCAACGTCTATTAAATTCATTCTTTCAATACATTTATTACAAATAAAATTATTGATTATTTGAATTCCATCTCCAATACATTCATTCTCACATATTATACAATATTTTTTTGAATCTCTCCATATATCTTTATTACTAATCTCCATAAATATATCCCTCCTTTTTTATTAAGTCTTGCCCTTGTATTTAATCTCTATACCTAATTTCTTATTATTACTATAAATATTTTATTTAAATTTAATAAAAAAAATAAGCTAGCTATAAAAAATTAATATAACTACCTTATTTTATCTATATTTATAATTTTAATTTACTGATTTAATGCGGGAAATTAAAGTATCACTTGGTTCAAAAACAAACCTATATACTTTTCCATTTTTTCTATATATACATAATAACTTTTTTTCATTATTAAATTTTCTAATATAATGTTTTACACATTTACATTTATTATACTCTTTTGGAGCATTATTTTTTTCTCCAATATAAAGTATATCTTTTATCTTAACGCTTTCAACATTTTCTTCATTTTTACTTTTTATTTTATTTATCGTAAAATCCCAAAACTTTTTCAATATAAGGATTAAATATTTCATCTTTTTCTATGTATATTTCATGTTTTGCATCTTCAAACCTTACAAACTCACAATTTTTAGCTAAAGATACAAATTTATTATGTCCATTAGGCTTTACAAATGTATCTTTTCCTGCTTGGAATAAAAGTACATCTGCCTTTATATTTTGTATATTTTCTTCTTTTAAAAGTTCTTTAATTCCTTTAAATGCTTGATTTAACCAATTAAAAGATCCACCTGAAGTTTGTAATTCTTTATGTTCTAATTGCTTATTAAAATATGAATCATATCTTTTTCGTGAACTAGTTGCAGAGTTGATAAAATCTGGTTTACTATTAAATGGTCCATGTCCAAATAAATATTTATTACCCATACCTATTGTACAAAATAATTTTGATACTATCTTTGAAACTATTTTAGGATACTTTCCTGTATCTATTTCCATCATAGGACAGTTCAATATTGCTTTTTCAAAATAATTATTATGCTTTTCTAGAAATAAAGCTCCAATAGCACCTCCCATAGAATGTGCAAATAAGTATAATTTTCTATCATTTAAGTTAGGAACAACTATACTATCTAAAAAAGTCTTTAAGTCTTTAATATAGTAATTAAAATCTTCAACATTTATTTGGCTATTATCTATCCCAAGTCTTCCTGATTTACCATGCCCTCTATGGTCT
>OGYI01001956.1_pt1 | contig 17451 bp, 11 predicted proteins | sample 1576521 | NCBI WGS metagenome assembly OGYI01 (sample SAMEA3541484, study PRJEB24748) | human gut metagenome | biome: human gut; feature: human-associated habitat; material: faeces | place: China | collected 2012
CAGAAATACCAGAAATATTCAGAATAGCGGCAAGTGCATGTACGGGTCCGGGGCATTATATTTTTCAGTTGTATGAATGGCTTTGCATCCAGGTGGAACGCGTGCCGTTTCATTCCATTGTGGCAGGACGCCCGGAAATGTGGAAAATAGGGGTGTTTCATGTGGCACTGGGGATTCGATATGTGTGGAGTGTGGGAGAAGCAAGAGATAATTTGGAGAGAAAAGGGATTGTTCTGTTTCCAAAAGAATGGAATGCACCGGGAAAAAATAGTGTATTTATTGCTGTGGCGGTAGTCTTTTTAGTGGTTCAGCCTGTTCATGGCTTTCAGAGCTGGTTTCTCGATGTAGGACAGGGCGACGGCGTCTTTCTGCGGACACGGGATGAGGCAATTCTTTCGGACTGTGGCAGCAGCCAGGATAAAAAAATCGGGAAAAATGTGCTGGGACCATTTTTGAAAAGTCAGGGAATCCGCACGCTGGACTGGATTCTGGTCAGCCATGCGGATGCGGATCACACGAACGGGATCGAGTGGCTTTTGAAGGAGGAGGCAGATATCCGGGTGCGGAATCTGGCACTTCCGGCGGCGGGAAAAGGGCAGGAGGCATATGAAAAACTGGAAACTCTTGCCAGAAAACGGGGTGCGGAAGTCTATTATCTGCATCGGGGAGAAACGGTGCGGGCGAAAAGCCTGGCGCTTCGGTGCCTGTACCCGGAGGCGGGGGAAAAGCCAGCCGAGGAGCGAAATAGTCATTCACTGGTGTTTGATGTCACGTATGGAAAGTTTCGTATGCTTCTGACAGGAGATATTGGAGTGGAGGATGAAAGAAAGATTCTGGCGGTGGAAGAGGACAAAAAGAGGGAAAAAGTGACACTGTTAAAAGCCGCACACCATGGTTCGAACGGTTCCTCCTCAGAGGAGTTTTTGGAGTGCTTTTCCCCAGCTTTCACGGTGCTCTCTTATGGAGAGGGAAATACTTACGGGCATCCGGCACCGGAGGCGGTGGAACGTCTGGAACAGACGGGAACGGAGATCTGGAGAACGGCAGATTCAGGGGCAGTGAATGTGTGGACGGACGGGAAACGTATGTATATCAAGGGATATAAGAAACAAGATTATGGAAAGAAAAGAGATAAAAAACAGATAAAAAACTAATTGTTAACCATATAAAAATAATAGGTTGACAATGGAAAAAGGCTATGTTATGCTTGCAATCAGTTCTGCATCTGTTTCGACTACCCGGGATCTGGGACGGCCGCTGCTGTTTTAGATGGTTGGAACAGGGTTTGCGGAGAGAAATTTATGTACATGTGCGAGAATAGAATGGCTTCGGATGCCTGAAATCATTCAGATACCCAAGGAGGAAAAAGGTTTGAAACACATGAAGACAAAGGATTTAGTTTTGTGCGCGATGTTTGTCGCATTGATTGCAGTGGGAGCATTTATCAAGATACCGGTTCCGGTGGTTCCGTTTACATTGCAGTTTTTATTTACGATGCTGGCAGGTCTGCTTTTAGGTCCGGTCAATGCGGCGCTGGCGGTTGTGGTTTATATCGTATTAGGTTTAATTGGACTTCCGGTTTTCACTCAGGGCGGCGGACCGGGATATATTTTCCAGCCGAGTTTTGGATATATCATCGGATTTGCGGTTGCGGCGTATGTGAATGGTAAGATTGCCAATGCCAAGACGCATCCGAGTTACCGGCGCCTGCTGGGAGCTAATTTTCTGGGACTTTTTATTGTCTATGCATTTGGAATGATTTATTACTACGTGATCAGCAATTTCTATCTGAATTCGCCGATCGGCGTAGGAGCGCTGTTTTTATATTGCTTTGTTCTGGCAGTTCCGGGCGATATCGTGCTCTGTATTGTGGCTGCCATCATAGGAAAACGGATGATTCCGCTGATTCAGGGAGGGAGACTTGGATAAAAGATGAGCAAGGGGATTTTTATAACAGGTACGGGAACGGATATTGGAAAAACGTATGTGACAGGCTTGATTGTGAAAAAACTGCGGGAGAGCGGCGCGGATGCGGCGTATTATAAAGCGGCAATGAGCGGCAATGAGCGGCGTGCGGATGGAAGCCTGATTCCAGGAGATGCCCTGCAGGTGAAAACAATGTCGGGAATCGGGCAGCCGCTTGAGGAAATGTGTCCGTATGTGTATGAGACGGCGGTATCGCCGCATCTGGCATCCCATCTGGAGGGCAACCCGGTCCAGATGGATCGGGTACTGGAAGATTTTCACAAAGTCTGTGAAAAATATGAGTATGTGACGATGGAAGGAAGCGGCGGAATTCTCTGTTTTTTCAGGAAAAAGCGGCCAAAGCTGCTCTCTTCCGCCTGCATCTGCGATTCTGCTCAAATTGAAAGACCATAGTTTTTCCGTTCCGTCCAATGGTGGAAATAACATCATTTATAGAGTCATAGACAACCGTGGAAGTTCTTCTTCGCCGGCAACTGGTGACGGCAGCTCTTCACATCCATATGAGATTTCCTCACTCAGTGACCTGAACCTTATTTCTGAGCATCCGGGCGCTTATTACTTCCTGACCGACGACATTCAGACAAATGGCAAAATCAATTTTACGGTAAACAATTTCAGCGGTCATCTGGATGGAAATGAACATACAATCTACGGTCTCAAAAAACCACTGATTGCAAACAATCACGGCACCATCGAAAATTTACGGATTATGGCATCCTTTGATGATGACAGCCAGAATGTACAGGGAATCATTTCTCAATACAACGATGGAAAAATCCTCGAATGCTCTGTCTCGGGAACCGTAACCGGGCGTATGGGCGGTGACGGCTCCATGGTCTTTCCCAGCTTCGGCGGCATTACAGGCCAGAATGAACTTGCCGGAATCATCAGTGGCTGTTCATCCAAACTGAAACTCAGCCTTTCAATGGCACCTATGAAAGCTCTGGTTGGCGGTATTGCCGGCTCAAACAACGGCACTATCGAAAAATGCGTCAGCAACGGAAGTCTTTCTGTTTCAAAGAAAAACGGTGATCTTTATCCACTCTATGTCGGCGGTATTGCCGGGCAAACTGAAAAATTCGGCAGTATGGGAGGCATAATAAAAGAATGTCTCCATGCCGGACAGCTCAAAGTTTCCGGCGGCAAAGCTTATGTCGGCCAGATCTGTGGTCTGGCTGCATCAAATATTATAAATTCATCCGGTGGTCTGAATGCGCACATTCTGAACTGCTATGGACGAACCGGTTCCATTTCTCTTGTTGGTTCTTCTGATGAAGAACTGACTACCGGCGGACTACTTACAGATACTCAGTTAAAAGATGCTGCTTCCTATAAAGGATGGAGTTTTGACGGTGACTGGAAGATTTCAGATGACGGAATTCCGGCGCGTACAGATTCCTCTGATATTACTTCCCTTTCTGTAAAAAATGCCCCGGCATCCTGCTATATTGGTGAAATACCCTGGAATTTCGGTACTCTTGTTATTAATAACAAAACTGAAATTTCCATCACCCGGGATATGATCCGCGGCTTTGACAATTCCATGGAAGGTACAAATACAATTTCCATAATTTACAAAGGAAAACAGACTACTTTTTCCCTTCCAATATGTAAACCGGAAGCTGCTCAGATCACGCACTTTGAAATTTCCCGAAAGCCTTCCCGGCTTACCTATAGTGTGGGAGAAAAATTTGATCCTTCCGGCACCAGTTTTTATGCAGTCATAGCAGGACGTTCCGTGTACCTTTACGGCGGCTATACTTATAACAAAACCGGATTATTAACTGCAGGCGATACCGAAATCACTTTTGACTACTTCGGTGCCCGTTTGGACCAATCCATAACAGTCGAAGCAGCCACGCCGTCCAAACTTGAACTCTTAACTTCACCTTCCAGAACCCGTTATACTACCGGAGAACGCCTGGATCTGAGCGGAGCAAGACTCCGCATTACCTATAGTAACAAAACACAGTCGCCTGTCTTTGGAGCTGATGAACTGGAAACTTATGGCATAAACATTGCCCTTGGTTCCGACAATAATGTCAGTATGATCGACCGTCAACAGAATCTTACTCTGAATGACAATGGTAAGACACTTCTGTTTTATGCAACCGACACGCTCCCCGGAAACTGGGGTGCCGTATCCGCATCCTCTATAACACTGAATGTTACTGCACCGCTGATGCTCACTGGCACAGATCTGTATCTCAGTACCGGAGTCCAGACCCTTCAATATGTAAACTCCGGTGATATTACCGGTGGAAGCGGCAATTATACAACGACCGTTGTTAATGAAAATCTTCCAAAAGGACTGAACAGAGACTTTGCCCCCGGCTACTCCGACTGTTTCAGCTATTCCGGAATCATAACAGGCACTTCCGGCACTTACCGCTCCACATATTTGATAAGTGATACTGTGACACAGGCAACTTTATCTGTAACAATTGTAATCCATGTGCGTCCGTCCAATGAGGCCGCATTTTATAATTTTGTACTTCGTAAAACACAGAACAGCAATCTTACACAGGATGTTATCGGTGAAATCAGTGGTGATACTGTCATTCTCCGCTTACCGGAAGGAACAGATGTCACACATCTGATTCCGGAAACAGACTACGCTTCCGGTTCCGGCACTACACTTCCTGAAAATTTCTGGAACGGCACTGCCCATGATTTTACCAAACCTGTCATTTACACGCTGACCGCCCCGGACGGTCATACCCAAAGGCACTACACTGTAAAAGTCGAATTCTACCAAAACGGACAGGACACACCTGACATACCGCAGCCACCAGAAAACGATAAGCCCGCCGTAAAACCAGATGAAGTTTCAAAACCGACAGCCACACCGACCCCTGCACTTTCATCTGCTTTACTGCCTGCAGCATATCCGAAAGGCAAGGTTATAAAAGACGTAAAAACCAATGCTGTCTACAAAGTCACCGGAACGCTGGTGGTTCAGTATGTAAAACCACTTAATAAAAAACGCAGCACCATTACCATTCCGGAGCAGGTAACACTTAACCGATATAATTACAAAGTAACTTCCATCGGAGTCAAAGCTTTCAAAAACAACAAATACCTGAAAAAAATCACTGTTGGAAAAAACATCAAAGCCATAGGATCTCAGGCATTTTATAACTGTAAGAAACTGAAAGTGATAAAATTCCGTACAACACAGCTTAAGCAGAAGTATATCGGTTCAAACGCATTCAAAAAAATGCCATCAAAAATGACCGTTTACGTTCCAAAGAAACAGGCAAAATATTATAAAAAAATATTCCCGAAACGTGGGATGAGCAAATCTGTCAGATTCAAAAAAATATAAAAGAAAAACCCTCTTATGATATTACAGCAAATCATAAGAGGGTTTCTCTTTTATAGCAGTCATACCGATTAAGTATGTATTTTTTCTTTACATGCAATATAAAAGGGTATAACATGGAAGTAAACTAATATTATATAAAGGCGGGTAAAATTATGGACTACTCAATCAACACAAAATGCGTTCAGGCCGGTTATACTCCGGGCAACGGAGAACCACGACAGATTCCGATCTATCAGTCAACAACCTTCAAATATGATACCAGTGAAGACATGGGTAAATTGTTTGATCTTGAAGCATCCGGTTATTTTTATTCCAGACTTCAGAATCCGACAAATGATTATGTTGCTGCAAAAATCACCGCACTCGAAGGCGGTACTGCCGGAATGCTGACTTCTTCCGGTCAGGCTGCAAACTTCTTCGCAATTTTTAATATCTGCGAAGCAGGCAGCCACATTGTTTCCTCCTCTTCCATCTATGGCGGTACATATAACCTTCTTGATGTCACCATGAAAAAAATGGGCATTGATGTTACTTTCGTTGATCCGGACTGCACCGAAGAAGAATTAAATGCTGCTTTCAAAGATAACACAAAAGCCGTTTTTGGTGAATCTATCGCCAACCCGGCACTGACTGTCCTTGATATCGAAAAATTTGCAAAAGCTGCACACGCACATGGTGTGCCGCTTATCGTAGACAACACCTTCCCGACACCGGTCAATTTACGTCCGATCGAATGGGGTGCTGACATTGTTACTCATTCCACGACCAAATACATGGACGGTCACGGTGCTGCACTCGGTGGTGCGATCATTGATGCCGGCAGATTTGACTGGATGGCTCACGCAGACAAATTCCCGGGACTCTGCACACCAGATGATTCCTATCATGGAATTACCTATGCAGAAAAATTCGGCAAAGAGGGTGCTTTCATCACCAAATGCACCTCTCAGCTTATGAGAGATCTGGGATGTGCACAGTCCCCTCAGAGTGCTTTTATACTAAATCTTGGTCTGGAATCTCTCCATGTACGTATGCCGCGCCATGTCGAAAACGGACAGGCTGTTGCTGAATTTCTTGAAAAACATGACAAAGTGGAATTCGTCAACTACCCATCACTTCCGTCCAACAAATACTACGAAATTTCTAAGAAATATATGCCAAACGGCGGATGTGGTGTTGTATCCTTCGAATTAAAAGGCGGTCGTGTTGCTGCAGAAAAATTCATGAAAAATCTGAAGCTTGCTGCCATTGAAACACATGTGGCAGACGCAAGAACCTGCTGCCTGAACCCGGCAACCTCTACGCACAGACAGATGAACGATGAACAGCTTGCCGCTGCCGGAATCCCGGCCGGACTGATCCGTATCTCCTGTGGCCTTGAAGATAAGAATGACCTGATCGCAGATATCGCCCAGGCACTGGATGCAATCTGATCTAAACATTTTTTCATAAAACAACAATATCAAATGCCACCATAGAAAAGGACCGGCAAACTGATTTCTCAGCTTGTCGGTCTTTCTACTCTTATTCTATCATTGCTTTTTATCAGTGTTTAAAACTTCTAAATATTTATTTGCCAGTTCTGATCAGTGCCCCCTGATATCTCACATTCATAATTCCCAACAGTTTCGTTGAATACGTTGCCGCCTCAATTATCAGACCATCGTCTCCATATAACGAACTGGAATTACTGTACTTGATATTACATATAGCATTTTCTGCATCACTCTGAGAAATATTTGCTGACAATGACATAACTACAATGCTTCCAATAATTGTAAATACCTTTCCATATTTTGACGCTCTCTCTGCACTCGCTCTTACATAAATTGATCTGATTTTTTCATCTTTTCCTGCTGCATCAATAAAAATGTTCACTCCCGTATTCTTATTCTTATCTGCTATTGAATTATCTATGACAAACATAACCAAAGTTCCTGCCATATCCTCATTCAAATCGCATGCCTGAGGTTTAAGTTCTTCAACTGCATACGGTGCCGGAAGAACGGATTTAAAGTGTTCAAACAAAATATTAGGAGTAATGGCAAACTTGCCGTCAACCACTGCATTCGGAATTGTAAACTGACCTGCTGCTCTGGAAATCTGCCCTCTTTCTTTTTTGAATTCCGCTTCAATCTCAGAAATTCTTCTTTGTGCGGAAGTTCTCTCATCATCCAATGGCTTTCTGGCCGATTTTGCAGTTTCCTCAAGCTTAGACATTAATTCAACGTAATCTGCTCTCTTCGCTTTGAGTTCATCAATCTGTGCCTGAAGCGCTTTCTTTTCCTTTCCTTTAAACATTCCCAAAGATCTCTGATATTCACTGAGAGAAACAATCTGTTCATCTGTTTCATTTCTCTTTACTGTTGCATCTTTAAGTTCCTTAAAAACAGGCATTCCCTGAATTTCTGTATCAATGGCCGCAACCCTTTCTGACAATTGTTTCTTTTCGTCTTCCATCTGCTCTTTTTCAGCCTGATGCTCTTCCCAATATTGTTTTCTTCCAAGTTCCAGTTCTTCCTCTCTACGGTTTCCCTGAACCGCCTTAATGGTCAAACTGGCCTGACCTCCTTCAAACAGCGTCTGATTCTTCTTGTAGCTGTCAATTTTATCGGTACGAGTCTTTTTAGCAGCCTCAGTAAAAGAATACTCCTTAATATAACGATCCGGTGTCCGGGCATTTACCTCATACTTCCAGGAGCTTGAATCTCTAGCTGTTTCTGCTATAAATACCTGATTCTTACAGATAAGCGTTCCCAGTGAATCACTGCGTACCAGTTCAGCCGCTTTTTCCAGCAATTTTACACAATTATCACAGGATGCGGTAAAATGTTCCCATTGCCACTTTGACATATTATGATGTTCCGGTCCAAATTCTTTCTGTGCATTTTTGAACCCGTCAACTGCACTTTTATTTAAATTCTTTGCAATCACTTCATAAACTTTGGCACGGTTAAAAGAAACACCACCTTTAACCGTCAGCGTATTCATCAATATGATTCCGTTATCAACATCTCTGGTCGTTGCATTAAGATTTTCATCACTCCGAATAGAAGCAAAATTTACGGCGTGTAAAGATACCATTGCTTCCCAAAGATTCACATATTTATTTGCGATTCGTCTGCACAATTCATCACTCTCTTCGTCAGTCGCAAACTTGATTGAATTAAGCCAGGCAGATACCGATTCAGACATTCTGTTATTATTTGCTTTTGACTGCCAGCCTGCTGCTTCTCCCTTAATATCCCAGGCAGGACTGTTCTGCGGATCCAACTCTATTATTTTGTTCGCATAATTTTCAGCTTCTTCATTATTATTGGCATCCAAAGCATTTCTGGCCATCTTCAGATAATTTTCAATAGCATCCGAGTTATCAACCTTAACTGTACCCGTAACTTCAACGGTACCTTCGATCATCATTTTGCGTGCTTCTTCAACAGAATATTTACATCCACAGGTCTGACATACAAATACTCCATCCTGTTTGATTAAATCTGTACTTCCACACATTTCACATGTAAGCTGTTTCATTTTATCTTCCTCCTACTATTTGAGTTCTTTACATTTAATATTGCGCTGTTCCATAAGTTTTTTTATTTCTGCAATAAGTTCTTTCTGATTTCCTTCGCCCACAGAAAGAAACTTTACTTTCTCTTCTATCTGACTTTCCAGTTCTTCCAGCGCTTCTTGGCTCACCGGATCACTGTAACGAATAATATCCGAAAGTTCCTTTAATGCTTTTTTATTTTCCGCTTCATCCGTTTTTACTGTCAAACTGTCGATCTCTACTTTAATAGTTTTTATAAAAGCAGTTTTTTTCTGCACTTTATCCTCTGTCTTTTCAATAAAGACTCCTGCTGCCTCTGAGGTTATCGCTCCTATAATCGCAAATCCAATCAGAGCAACATCCACTACAAGAATAATCCATCCGGGAATCGTTTTAACTGACATTCCTATTACAGAAAATATTAACTGAATTATCAGATATCCAATTCCTATATAAATAATCGGAAATCTATAATATCTGCTTTTCAGATTTGTTTTTCCCATACTTTTTTTCCATACAGGGATCTGAAATGCAACTGATATCACTCCAAAAATGTATGAAGCCCAGAAAATAGAGGTTCTTTCAAATGGAGCTATAAATGCAACAACTGAAAAAACAACCAAAATTACAACAAGGATTCCATAGCCAGATGATTTTTTCATATTTATCTCTCCCTTCGAGCACCACATTTTGGACAAAACTTTCCAGGTTTTATAAACTTGAAGCCACACTTGCTGCATATATCCGCTGTTGTCTGAGGAGCTCCACAATTATCACAGAATACTGCTCCCGGTGTAAGTTCTGCACCGCACTGATCACAGAATCTGTTTTCTGCTGACTGCGGCATGCTATTCACACTGCCTAACGCATCTCCTACTGCATTTCCGACAAGACCGCCTACAGCACCTCCGACTCCGGCCATCGTCCCCAAACCAACACCCATATTCGTAAACTGTCCAACAGCCTCATTAGCCGCAACTTTATCAGCCACGTCAAATCCTCGCTCCTGCTGATAAGTATATCCCTCAATCTTCCTCTTCTGGGCAAGCCCCTGAGCCTCAATGATCATTTTTTGAGAAGCAGTCTGCTGATCGATCACCCCTACCTGCTGCCGCAATTTTGCATCCATAATGTCCGCATACTGTCTAAAATGAAGTTCCTTAAACTTTTCATATTGAGGATTTCCATCCGGTCTTACAACTGTTGTTACCAAAAACTGATTAAGTTTTACGCCATATTCCCCAAAATCAGGAATCAGTTTTTGGTGAAGTTCCTCCGAAAATTCTGTGAGTTTTGCATCAACGTCAAATATACTTATCCTATTCTCTTTCATCGTCTGTGCAATATATGTTTTTACCCGGGTCATCAGAAAGGCTCTGAAAAACTGTATCAATTTTGTCTGTCCCAGAGTTGATTCCGTTCCAACCAATTTGATCAATAATTTTCTCGAGTCAGCAACACTCAACGCCATTTCCCCACTTGCCCCTATGTTGATAGGGAAACCATAGTTTGGTTCCATATATTGAACTTTACTGTCTGTTCCCCAGCGTATAGCCATCTGTTCTGTTTTGTTAATAAAATAGACTTCGCAATGAAATGGCGACGCTCCACCAGTCGGAATGTTGGTGATTTTTCTGAGCAGTGGTATATTTTCCGTCTCAAGTGTATATCTTCCCGGGCCAAATAAATCCAGGGCCTGTCCATTCATAAAGAATATTGCCTCCTGAGATTCGTGTACGATAAGCTGTGAAGCTGTATTAAAATCTTCACTTGGATGTTTCCAGATAAAAGTAGAATTATCCCCCTCATATTTAATAACCTGCGTAATTCTCAAAAAAATTCCTCCTTATATCTCTTCAAATTTTCATTTAATAACATGCTAATTTTATTTATTATACATCAAATAGCACAAAAAATAATATACTTACAGGCTTATTTTCGTCAATTTATCCACAATCTGATACCGGGTGCGTCAATGACGCACCCGATGTGATTGGTTTATTTCTTTATTTTGACTTTCTTTGCAGAACTCCATTCGGAATAATAGGTTACTCCGGATACTTTTTTGTAGGAACGTACTTTCACAGAATAAGTTGCTTTCTTTTTGAGTGATTTAAGCACTTTGTTCAGTGTTTTATTTGACTTGACAGTAATTGTTTTTTGTTTTTTACCAGTCTTATAATTCACCTGATATCCGTTTGCTTTTGTATTCCTTGTCCATTTTACAGTTGCTTTCTTTGACGCGTTGTTCTTGACAGATGAAATGCGGTTCTGTTTGAGGTAATAATACGTTTTTCCAACATATGCGCCTTTTATGCTTCCTTTATAAGCGCAAACTGCATATGTGTATTTTCCACCGTTTGTCGTTGCACCGGTATCTGTATATGCAGCTGTTGCTCCGTTGGTAACCGTCTTGATCGCCTTATATCCACCTTTTCCGTACGCTCTGTAGATGATGTAGCCCTGTGCTCCACTGACTCTGTTCCAGGTCAGTTTTATGCCTTTCTTCGCATTTGCAATTGAAGTGATATTTACTGTATCAAGTTTTTCAACTACAGGGGCTGCCGGCTGTTTCGGCTTCTCAACGATCCTGAAAGACACTGTTTGAGTATCTGTATAATTTCCGATACCGGTAACAGAAACACTTGCTTCTCCCACACGGTTGTTGTCCTGATATTCCAGACGATAATCTGTGCCCTCACTTAAAGTGGTGTCTTCCAGAAGTACAGTCACTTCCGGTTTTACTTCTTTTCCGTCATAAATATATGTAGAAGCAGCCAACTTAACTTCGCAGGATTTGATGTTTTTAAGAGTTCTGGTGGTGCGTGATATTTCTTCTTTACAGAGTGTACATTTCTGTACCTCATCATATTCCACATCGCCGTTTTCCAGAGTTTTCTGATTTTCTATAATCTGTTCAGTGACATGCTTTTCATTGACACCAACTGCTGCCATCGTGCTGGCTTCTTCATGGTTTGCATCACCGGAAGCTGTCACTTTGATCAGTGCAAGACCGGCTTTTTTACCGGTAACTGTTGTCTCTTCGATATCAATCAGATCAGGAGTAGATGTCTCAAGAGAGATATCACCGATTCCATCCACCTGAATTTCCGTTGAAGTCTTAACATGAATCTGTTCATCCATGCTTGCAGCTGAAACAGACTGTTTTGCTTTTGCAATGGTAAATCCTTTTTCTACTGTTCCTTTAATGCTGACATCGCCTGTCTTTGCTGCTACGATTACTTTGGCATTTCCTGCATTGATATTATTCGCATAGGTAACCGTATAATCGTCTTCACTTACAATTCCGTTGCTGTTTTTCACAGTAACCTTTGGCGTTTTCTCTTTACCGTCATAAGCTGTTTTGCGATAAGAAAGTGTAACCGTGCAGTTGCTGAGAGCTGTCTGACCCAACATCGGAATTTCTTCTGTGTATTCTGCATCACAGTCGGCACATTTGTATTCTATGGTTCCGTTTAACAGGTAAGTAGCCTGTTTGGTAACGGTTCCTTTATCCCATTTATGTGGTGCGAGATCTGTCTCTTTGCCCTTATGGCTGTCTCCACAGTCTGTACAGGTATATGTGATAAATCCTTTTGTTGTACAGGTAGATTCTGTTATGGTCTCTTCATAATTGTGTCCTTTTGCTCTGCGGCGATCTGACTTCGTCTCATAATCACAGTTTTTGCAGGTCAGAAGTGTATAACCTTCTTCTGTACAGGTTGGTTCTTTCACAGTACGTTTATATGTATGGCCTGTTGCACTCTTATAATCAGATACATACTCATTTCCGCAAACATCACAGATATTCTCTGTATATCCCCTGGAAACACAGGTTGGCTCAACAACCTTTTTTGTATATTTATGGCCGGACGCTCCCACATAGTTATCTGTATAGGTATATCCACAGTTTTTACAGGTATAAACTGTGTAACCTCGCTCTGTGCAGGCAGGAGCTTTCACTGTTGCTTCATAAGCATGATCCGAAGCTTCTGTCCATGTATCTGTATAAGAATAATCGCAGTTTTTACACTGGTGAATCGTATATCCCTGCATCTGACATGTTGATTTTACAACAGTATCTTCGTAAACATGTTCTGTTCTTGGCTTGTAGTCTTCGTGTTTCGTATTTTTACAAAGTTGACATGTATAAACTGTATATCCATCTCTGGAACATGTTGGCTCGATCACCGTACCGTCATCATACTGATGTGCTGTCGGATCTGTTTCCAATTCCGTCCTGAATTCTTCCTTGCAGTTGCTGCAGACCTGAATATCGCATCCCTTTTCGATACAGGTTGCATCCTTGTGCTCTTTTAATGTCAGCTTATGTCCCGTAGCCGGAAGTACCTCTGTAAAGCTCTTATTACAATGGTCGCAGACAAAGGTTCTCTCTCCTGCCTCTGTACACGTTGCCGGAGTAAGCGACGTGCTCTCCGTTGACATATGAATCGGATTCGGAGTGATATTATAGGAACTGTTACTCAGGAAATTCTGTGCCTCAGAGGAATTCCATGTATCATTGCAGGCATAGTAGGTAATTTTTCTTGGCCGGAAATTATCCATTTCAAACAGATAATTAAAATTGTTGAAATCTCCTAAAAATATAAATTCATCAACACTTCCAGAAAATGCAGATATTCCCATTGATGTCACACCTGCCGGTATCTGGATGCTCTTAAGAGCTGAACATCCGCCAAATACACTGCCACTGACTCCGATATTTTTCAACTTACTGTCCTTTGTAAATTCTACCTCTTTCAAATTTGAACAGTAGTTAAATGCACCATCTGATATCGTTATTACTGTAGCCGGTATTGTAATTCTTTCTAATTTCTCACAATTTAGGAACGCACAGTCTTCTATAATCGTTGCTCCGTCAGGTATTGTGATTTTCTCTAAACTTGTACAATCCTGAAACATCTTTCTGGAAATTTTTTCTATCTGTATATCCTGTGCAAATATACACTGTGTCATTCCACTGCACATTGCAAAAGCAGCTTCTCCGATTTCAGTAACACTTGAAGAAATTCCAACCTTCGATATTTTTTTACATTTTGCAAAAGCATACGCGCCTATCGTCTGAAGATAATTCGGAAGCTTGTCTCTTGTTAATTCAAGTTTCTCACATCCCAGGAATGCACTTCTTCCTATGGTTTTCACATTTTCATGAAAAACAACTTCCCTGATTTCTTTACCACAGTTAAACGCGTAATCTCTGATACTGGTAATCTCGTCCGGAATTACCAAACGCTCCAGTAATTCGCCATCTACATAATATTTGATTGTCGGACTCTTACTGGACAGCTCAATATCCTCACTTGAAAAGAAATTAGGACCTTCTTCCATACTGAGCCAACTGGTCAGATCCTCAATATATACTGTGTCTATTCTATTATTACTGCTTGACCCAAAAGCGTAGTTGTCACATCTTTTCAAACTTGCAGGCATCCGGATGCTTCTCAGACCTGAGTCCCAAAATGCCCCGCTTCTTATAGTAGTTAGTTTTTCTGGTAGCTCTATTTTCTCTAATGTTTTACAGCCGCTGAATGCATAGCCATCTATTGTAATCAGATTAGCAGGTAATTTTACTTTTTCTAATACTTTACAATCAGAAAATGCACGATAACCTATCGTTTTAATACCATCGTCAAGCTCTGCCCACTTCAGATTACTCAAGCCGTAAAAACCCCCAATATCTGTAATTCCCTTTTTAATTCTTACACCTTCAAAATATTTTCTGTATTCTCCCCATGGAGCATCTGTTATTTCATCGCCATGTGACCATGAATAGCTTTTCATTGCTTCTTTCTGATCTGTATTTGGTGCAATCTCCAATACTCCATCCGGTGTGATTCCCCAGAAAATATTGTCATCATCGCCACAGACAATATATGGTGCCGGAATCACTTCTTCAATTACCTCACCGCATTTCTGGCAGGTCTTTGTTAAAGTACCGGTCTGATCACGCTCTGCCGGTTTTGTTACCACATTATTCCATTTATGCGTCGTTCCATAAGCCTTGGTAACTGCAAATCCCCAGTCATCTGTACTGTAGTCTGTTGTCAGTTTCAATGTTGCGGAACTTCCCGGTACAATCACGGTCTTTCCTGCAAGCTGATCATTGATGAACTTCTGATACAGTTCTCCATCTTCTTTATAAATATAAAAGAAATCATCATAGTTTGTTTCAAACTTGGTTCTCTCATCAAAGGTCAGGATGATTTCTTCTGCACCTTCCATGGATACTGTCCAGTCTGTCGATGTCTCTGTATTGTACGGATGATCTGACTGAAGCTCTGTCGTGTCGATACAGTTGATACAATTATTATAATCTTTGCCGACATTGCCACACACAGAACAGGTTGCATCATAATATGCGGTATTGTCCTTTGTCGGATAATTCTTGCCATCCGTCTGGATCTGCATTTCATTATTTGTACGCACGTAAGTATGGTTCGTATTTGCCGTTGTTCCATTTATTGTACAGCAAGGTTCCCATGTCACATCTGAATAAGCTGCTCTGAATGCATCTGTCCATGTAACATCTGCTTCTTTATAATAAACGCTTACTTTCGCAGTCCCGGTAAATGCAGGAATTGCTGTCGGTGCATTTCCGGAATAATAAAGGTTTATCTCCGCTTTTGAACAGTTTTGAAACGCATCTGCACTGACTGTCTGCAAAGTGTCTGCACTGATTGCCACATTCGTAAGATTTGTTCCATCCGCAAAAGCTCCGCTTCCGATTTCTGTAATACCTCTCTGAATCGTTACAGTAAAGACCCGTGTCATATCCCACGGATAGTTGTCCTGACCATTATCTTTCTCAATTGCACCTGAACCGCTAAACTGCAGATTTCCGGCATCTGAAAGCGACCAGTTTACTCCTGTGGCAAGCGTACCACTGGCTGTGATCGTCTCTCCCGTCTGCACTGCCACTTCATTTTCTGAAAAAATATCCTCTGCTTCTTCTGCAAATTCTATTTCCCCATTTTCATCCTGTGAAGATACATTTGTCGGATTTTCTTCCGTAATCTCTACCTCATCTGTATCCCCGTCTGTGAATGCAACGTCAGCATTATTCTCTGCCTCTGATATTTCATTCACACTTATGTTTACATTGTCATCTGCAGATGCATTTACTCCGGCAGTTTCACTCTGAACAGCCACTTCATCTTCGCTGTCAAATGTATCTGCAGATATCGTGTAATCACCTGTTATATCAGCGTCTGCATAAACAACAGCACTGTTTAAAACCATCATACCAGCCAAAAGCATGGATATTATTCGTTTTTTCATAGACTTCTCCTTATAATATGTATAGTATTTCTAAAATATCACAAAATAAGAAAATATCTAATTACCTGCCTGCATAGAAATCGGTTTCTACTTTTTATACAAATTTCATTGTTCTTTTTTATGCACTTTCGCTATTTAGCAAACTATCATCCCGTATAGTTTTTCCTACAAAATAAAAAGGAACTCCATGCTTTTCGGCACAAAGCTCCCTTTAATCATCATTTAATTATTTTGTAAGTACATATGCACCCAGCACAACCGGAACAGCCATCAGCACCGCAAGCACTGAACTCTGAATAAGAAATGCTGCCACACAGGTAAAGATTGAGAATACGCTTATTTTCATCCATGCATCAGCTTTCAGCTTTCTTTTTTTGATCAATATACAGGATATGATCAGTACTGCCAGAAGAATAAGTAATACTATAAATAACACTGCTGCCAATAATAAAACAGTTATTTCAGCCATGCCACTGAATACAGTTCCCAAAATACGTGGAACGATCAAATATCCACTTATGTAGTCATCGCTTCCGCCGGTCATTGCAGTTATATCGACTCCTGTCACAGTGGCATCTCCTGCTATCTTGCAAAATAATATCGCCCCGATTTCCAAACAGGAGAGAATCACCATATATAACCCGATCAGTATTGTTGAGAATGATGTAGCTTTTGATACTTTTTCCATATATTCTTCCCCATTTGAAATGCCCTAAGATGATGGATTATGTTTTGTTTCTCTCTGTCATCTGTACTCGATGTACATTGCAGAAAAATTACTTTTTTCCTGGTGCCATTTACAATGACAATCTTCTTGAAAGAGTCTGGGATATTACAGATCTGCACGACGCCCACATCAACATTGTAGCCACGGAACTCGGTCACAATGTCACTAGACAGGAACCTGGAATTACTTCCCATCATCCTTCATAGCATCCTTGATATACTTAAAACACATCTTGGGATCTCTTAATTCCTCATTCTCTATACCGTCCAATGCAATTTCAATAATATGATCAGAGCCAATGCCATTCTCCAGTAAATATCTCTTAAAGATGGTAAACAGCAAAAAGGATTTTCCGCATCTACGAATGCCGGTGATTACCTTTATCATTCCATTATCTTTTCGCTCAATCAACTGCTGCAGGTAAGCGTCTCTTTTAATCTCCATCATCACTCTCCCCGTTTCTGTGCATCTGCACTTTTTTTAGTAATGATATTCTATCATAAAACAAGATACGTTTCAATATTCATTCCTATTTTATGTGTATATGCATATTTTTATGTAATG
>OGYI01001959.1_pt1 | contig 17437 bp, 19 predicted proteins | sample 1576521 | NCBI WGS metagenome assembly OGYI01 (sample SAMEA3541484, study PRJEB24748) | human gut metagenome | biome: human gut; feature: human-associated habitat; material: faeces | place: China | collected 2012
GAGCGCATCCTTGGTAAGGATGAGGTCTCCAGTTCGAATCTGGATAGCAGCTCCAGAAAACACCTGAAATCTTCGGATTTTGGGTGTTTTTCGTTACAAAAATGCACTTTTAGGTATGGGTCAAAATGTGGGTCAACTGCCTGACTCACACCGTGACCCACACAACGAAATGCGTAGAAAGATTTAAAGAGCACCGGAGAGGAGGCTTTTGCCTTCTCTCCGGTATTTTTGCGCCTTTTTCTGCTTACATGACCTGCGCCATAAAACTGCCCATGGTCTGTGCGGCCTCGTCTTGCTTCTGCCTCGTAGCGTGGGTGTAGGTGCGGAGTGTAAATCCGGCGTCATAGTGGCCGAGCATACTGCTGACGGTTTTGACGTCCACTCCATTTTGCAGTGCCAGCGTTGCGAAGGTATGTCTGAGGTCGTGAAATCTGATGTGCGGCAGTCCAGCGTCCTTTAGGATCTTCTTGTGCAGGTTTACGACGGAGTCTGGGTAGTACATCTCACCGGTTGCCGGCGAGGGGAACATGTAGGGATTCTCAGGATGCTTGCTATGCTCTGCTATCAGGAGATCGATGGCATCTTGAGGAATGGATATTTTTCTAACTGAGGTTTCCGTTTTGGGACGGGAGAGCGTCAGTTCGCCATTGGGATTCTTTACATATTGTTTGCTGACGGAGATGGTTTTGTTTAGGGTGTCGAGGTCGCTCCAGAGAAGCGCCGTGATCTCGCCCTTCCGCAAGCCCGTGACCAGCTCCAGATAGAACATGGGGAGCAGACCTCTCCTGTCAGCGGCTTCCAGATAATCCTTGATGTGCTCAGGTGGAAGAATCTGCATTTCGATTTTTTGCACCTTCGGCGCGATGCAGTCCTCGGTCGGGTTCCGCAGGATCAGGCGCTCCTTGACCGCCCGTTCCAAGGCGCTGTGCAGCATGAGATGCAGACTCCGAACTGTGGTACTGCTGAGTCCAGGGTTGCCGTGACCGCTCTTGCGGTCGATACGACCGTTTTCCATCAGATCCTTGTAGAGCTTTTGTAAGTCATGGGCAGTCAACTTTGTCAGTTTGATGCTGCCGATGCGGGGAATCGTGTATTGCTCGACCATCAGTTGATAGCGGTTTGCTGTTGAGATGCGGATATTCGGTTTTGCGTAGATCTCATACCAGCTACGCAGCCAAGTTGCTACCGTGTACTCATCAGCACGGCTGACATCGATTCCTCTGGTAGCCTCCATTGCGGCACTGAGCTTCGCCTTGCATTCCGCCTGCGTCTTACCCAGCACGTTTTTGATGATGCGCTTTCCTGTTTCGGGGTGGTAGCCTGCTGTGTAGCGACCCTCCCAACGCCCGTCTGCGCGTTTGCGAATGTTGCCTTCGCCATTTGCACGTTTTTTCGCCATTTAGTCCTCCTGTTCTGTCGGATGGCAGATGCGTTCTTCTTCCTCTTGCTCAAAGGAATAGAGCCCGTCTGCCTCCAGCTCTTTTGCCATGCCCCACGCCAGCTTGAAGCCCGCCGTGAAGCTCATCAGCTTGGATTCAACCAGCAATGTGTTCTGTGCGTCCAACAAGCGGAGCAGCTTTCTGCGCCCCGCAGCGTCCATATCCCGCCGCAGTTCCTCATGGGCGTATTCGATCTGCTCGGCCAACTCTGGATACTCCTGACGGTCGAAACGCTTTTGCAGAGCCTTCATGTAGTCATACATTGCGGCACCTCCTTTTGGCAACCACAATACATACCACAACTCCGCTCACAAAGCTACTGTTTTTTGAAATGTTTCTTTGACTATTGCGGCGCAAAAACTGAACACCTCGACCCGCTTTACATATGGAATTTCATTGAAAATCCCTGCTGCTGTTCCAACTCATGATCGTCCGGCTTGTGGCCGAGGGCGATGCGCTTCTGCCGCATCTGCGCCAGCCGCTTGTGGTCGATTTGGACGCCGGTGGCAGCGGGGATTGGTGCATTGTCCCGAAAGATATTGCCCATGTGGTAGAGCAGCCGGGTGGCCGACAGCAGGACGGAAGGTGGCTCCTGTTCGCCGCGCTCCATGCGTTTCATGAAAAATTCCGCGTAGGTGTGGCCGTTATCCCGCGCCGCTGCAAACCATTCGTAGGCGGCGTCCATGTCTTTGGGAACGCCCTCCCCCATGAGGGTCAGCTTGCCCAACAGGTATTGGGCGTAGGTGCTGCCGTTATCCGCGGCCTGCCGCAGGTATTCCGCCGCAGTCGAAGTGTCTTTTGATACATTTTTGCCGCTGAGATATTCCTTGCCCAGCCGGTAGGCGGCGTAATCGTTGCCGTTGTCAGCAGAGCGTTTCAGCCAATAGATTCCCTTGACAGGATCGTGCACATCTGCATCATCGGAGAGATACAGCTTGCCGAGGGCGTACTGTGCCGCGTCCAAGTCCTGCTCGGCTGCGCGTTCCAACAGCTTTTGTGCTTTGGTTGTGTCCGGTATCAGCAGTCCGCCATCGCGGTACGCTGTGCCGATGATGTACTGTGCGTAGGCGTCACCGTCCTCCGCAAGCTGCTCCAACTGCTCCGCCGCCTCGTCCCGTTCCTCCAGAGGGTAACTCTCATCGTTCGCCACGCCTTGCAGATTCTGACATTCATAACTCATGGCGTAGGTGCTGATCTGTTCGCCGTCATCCTGCATTTCCTCATCCTCAAAGGAAAATTTGTTCATGCGAATATGCTCCGCCTCACGGATGACGGCGTTCTTGATCTGGCGGAACTCCTTCTGCTGAGACAGCGGTGGACGCAGCCGTTTCTTTCCCTCGGAGTAGTAATCCTCCACTTGACTTTGCAGCTCCCACCACTTTTCATAGCACTCAGCCACGGTCGGGAGCTGCTCCATCTGGTCCACAATCTCATCTACCAACGCTTTTTGCTTCTTGGGAAGATAGCCGTAGGACTTCTTCCCCTTGACCGTTTCCAGTTGGAGGGTCAGCTCCTGCATGAGCCGCTCCGCCTCCGGGTGGATGCAGCTCATCTCCCGCATCGCCTTCGCCAATTCCAGCATGGCTTTCCGCGCTTCCACCACCAGTTCGTCTCGCGATTTGCTTTTCTGCTCGTAGACGTGCAGCAGCTCCTGACGGAAAATTTGGTTGGTCAGCGTGGACTTGATCTGCCGTATCCCATCTTTGGACAGATACGCCTGATTCGGCTTTGCCGACCACGCCATCATGTGGACGTGAGGATGATTGCCCTCGTCATGGAACGCCGCGTACCAGCGGAAATCCTCCGGCGGTATTTTCATCGCCGCCGCGATATCGTTGCGGTGAGCGCGGAGGAGAGTCCTCCACGCCCCGGCATTGTCGTAGCCCAGCCGCTCCGCATCCTCCCGGTGGAGGGAGATGATGTGCGTCCACACGTTGCCGGTGTAGTGATCCAGTTCATCCATGACTCTGCTCAGATCCACATTGTCATCGTCACCGAACAGGCCGTGTTCACCCAGCCGCTCCGCTCTCGGCCGCAGGGCGATGTACTTGGCGTAGCCTTCCATGCCCTGTACCCGATCCCAATTCGATTCCAGCGCCAGTGTGATGAGCGCGGACGCAGTCGCTTTTGTCGGGTGTGAAGCGTAGTCCTCGTACTCCATCAGTTCTTGTGCGTCAGGAAAATCCTTCACCAGCTTTGCGATGAGTTTCTCCTGCTTGTTGGTGGGCGGACGGTCATCCGGAATGATCTCCACCCGCTCCCGCGTTGCGATGTACTTGAGTTACCCACCGGCGTTTTGCCCAGCGCCGCACTTGATGTACGGGCTTTTGACAATCAGCCTTGCCATGCTTCGCTCTCCAGCTCACGGAGCTTCTGTTCCAACCGCAGCTGACCGTTAGTGCGCTTGACGGCGGCGATGCTTTTGGCCCGTTCCTGCCGCAGCACTTCCTCGCTCACATTGAGACTTTGCAGGAGGATGGACATTGCCATGTCCATCTCCACCGCCTGCTTGTAGATCAGCGACGCGATGCGATCCTCGAAGAGCTTCAGCCGCGCGTCGATGGCAGACTGCACCGCACGGGGCAGCGTGGTGCTTTCGCCTGCGGCGAGCATATCCGCGTAGCAGTTCACCGCCTTTTCGATGAATTCGTTTTTGCTGCGGCAGTTATCTACCTGATACCACCGCTCTATTTTGGTAGCTGTTTCATCCGTCATGCGGAAGTTCAGCCTGTTTTCATTTTTGCTCATAATTCCCTCCAATCTGCCGTAAGGCACTCTCATTTTCGTTGAAACACCTGCGCTTGCGGGAACAAAGACGCCAACCGTTCTGAAAGTTTGCTCAAAAGGCGCCACAACCGCCTGCGCTGAAACCCCCGTCAACTGCCCGCACTGCGGGCAGAAGTGATTGGGCAAAGCGTCGGTTCCGACGCCAGCCCTTTATCCTGCTATAAATAAAATCCTCCGATAACCGCCCAATCTGCCGAAGCTACGTCCCATACGGCGTGGGAAAGTCCTCTCCAGCGCGGTTCCAAATCATACTCGCACAAACGCCGCAACGCTCGTTTCAATGGGTTGCGGCGGGTACACACGCCACCCCAGCCCCCAACCGCGCACACAGCGGCTCACACGCCGAAACACGGGCGTTTCGGATGGGGGCGCTATCACTACCCTCGGAGCGTTTTGCGCGGTTCGGAAACCCTGCGCGGCCGGGTGTCAGAACGGCATACTTTGCCGTTTTTTGGCCTTGGTCAGGTGTGCTCCCAAAGAACGCAGAGAGCCTGCGGAACAGCGATGCGCTCATGCGCGTCGCTGTTTCGAGGCGTCGCGGCCCCGCAGGGTCGCGTGATCCCATTGCTGTTTCTCTCACTGCATTGATGGGCTTCACGGTTTTGCTCAGCCGCTTCGTTGGCACACAGAAAATTGAGCGTCTGTTCTTTAGTTACAGCGGTGCGTTTTTTGAACCGCTGTTCGCGTCGATCCATGTGAGAAACTTATCCTTTGGGACAACGATCCGGCTGCCGATTTTGAGCGCGGGGAAGCCGTCACTGTGTGCCAGCTCGTAAGCGCCGGCGCGGGAGATCCCGAGCACCGCAGCGACCTCCGCGACGGAGAGCATCAGCGGCAGCTCGTCATAGCTTGTGTAGGTGGAATGTTTCATCATTCGCTTCCTTTCCTCATGCGCCGGGCAGCATATCCATCGCGGACAGCTTGCGATGAATTTGCCGCCGCTCTGTTGTTCGTTCAACCGCAGACAGTTGACGTGTGTGAAAAATTTCAACGGCCTCATGGATGGGCCTGATGGTATAGCACAGATTGCCGTTCTTTTTGATCCTGGATTTTGTCAGGACAGAGGTTGGCTCTGTGGAGATGAGTCCTTTCTCCGAGAGCGCGTCGACATACTGCATGACCGTATTTTTAGTACGGCCAATAGCTTTTCCGATCGTGGCGTAGCTGGGCCAGCACTGGTAGGTGCTGGGATTCTCAAGACAGCGGAGGTAGGCGTAGACCGCGATCTCACCTGCGTCCAGCCCCAGCGAAAAAATTTCGTTCGGCAGTGTAAAATAGTTTTTAATGGGAAATTGATTCATGGTATGTCCTCCTGTTCGTCGGGATGGAAGAGTTGAATGAACTCCTTTGCGGAATGGACAACGCCCAATTCCTTGAGCTGCTGATAGCGGATCAGGTCGCAGAGGGTGCGCAGACTGATCTCCGCGTACTCCAGCAGTTTATCGGTCACTAACATTTGCTGGTAGGTGTCCAGCGCGGTCGGCGCATCCGGGGATTGGAAGAAAGTGAGCAGTTCATCTGCGGTCGGGACACTGTCCGGCGCGTCATGCTGTATTTCCTGCCGGATGTAGTCAATGACCTCCCACTCAGCGTGGGAGGTCAGGAAGCGCAGAAGCTGCTGTGTGCTTTGTTCAAATGGATTCATGGTCATACACGCTCCTTGTGTTCAGGTGAGACGATCATGACTGCGGCCAACTCAGTCGGAAAATTTGTCTCTCACCTATAAGGACACTCAGAGCGCGTTTGTAAACCAGAGAACAGAAAATTTTTGAAAAAAAGCTGGGAAGCCCTGTCATGAGACAGAGCTTCCCAGCTTTTCGTGCAGCTTTTTCAGTCGCTTTGATACCGCCATTTTGGAGATGCCGTAGATCTGACCGATCTCATCCATCGTCAGCGCATCGCTGTATCGGAGGGAGAGCAGGTTTTGACCTTGCACATCCAGTTCCGCAATGGCCTTCCGCAGATTTTCAAGCTGGAGGTTCCTGAGCGCCGCATCCTCCACGGGACGCCTGACGCAATCCGAACCGAACAGCACCGTTTCAAACTCACTTTTACTCAGGTGCCTTGTGTCCTGTTTGTCCTGCACCTGCTGCCGTTTCCGATCCTGCTCAAGGAAGTCTGCGACCTCCTTTGGCACTGATACTTGCTTACCGTTATAGATAATAACGACATAGTCGTTCATTTTGTGTCCTTTCCGCTTTCAACGGAAGGGTACACACCCGCGCTGCCGGTACAGCGCCAAAAACTGTCGACCTTCATGGAACTTCCTGCGTACAGGGTGGTCATAATGCCCTACGGGGTCCATGAACGCCTGAGGTCACACCGGGGTGTGGACCTCACCGGAAAGCCGCGAGATTTGGCTTTCGCCTGTTATCAGTATAAGGCGGGCGCGGAAGATTGTCAAGGTAAGGCCTATATACAAAACAAAAGCTATGAAAGGGGAATTGGGTTGGGAGAATGTGAAACTGGGTATCGTCGAAAACGAGCCTGTTTCTGAAACTTTCCGCAAACGCACAAATGCCCGTAAATGCTGGCTTAACAGTGATAAGGAACTAAATCACTTATCAACTGTTAGCTGATGATTTTCGGGTGCACACGAAAATCCCGTCTAATTCCTAACAGGAATTAGGCGGAAGTTTTTTCTTGTTAACAGAGCCATATTGGAGGATAGTATTATGAAAGCATTACTTTCCTGTGAATTTAACATGGACACAGACTGCATTGAACTAAAATATTCTGGCGGCAGCATAATTTCCATTAACTGCTCCGCTGTAGAGGAAGAAGTTGCGAATAGTCGTTTCCAGCGTGTCTGAACTGGATTGACTCATCTACAATGATCCGCCGTTTTATGCGGAATTGATTTTGAATGGTGATCCAGAAAAATACTTGCGAACCGTAACGGAGATCCCTCAGTTAGATTCTGGTTGATAACTCTATAAATCTTGACGTGCAAAGGGCATCCATACGAAAGAATGGATGCCCTTTGTCTTAACTTGCCTTATAGTTGGCAAGAGCAGTTTACTCACTTTCTCCTTACAGACTCCGTGAAGCCTTTGGAGACCAATGTTTTATCGAAATCAGCCTTTCGGCGGATGAGGGTCCCCTCCATGGCTATCCGCAGACTGAATACGACCATCCAGCCCATGAATGACAAACTCGGTACCTTGGTTTCGGCTGATTTGCCTTCCGGCATTTACTGCCTGCTCTTTAGTGGAATAGTGGCCACTGGAGCGTTGGGCTCCGCCACGTTTTACATCCCAGCCACCATTGGGATTGTGAACGACATGATGAGTAGAACGAGCCATACGATTACCCCCTGTGTGCCTTAGGACAGCAGATTGCACAACCGTCCGCATCGAGATAAATTTTCTTCGCATGAGCTACTGCCTCAACCTCGCTTTCAAAGTAGCCCACATACTGTGCGCTACGGATGCCAAGTTGTTCAGCATGCTCTTTAGTATGGACTTCATGATGAAAGCCAGGATTTAACGTCTGATTGTTGTTAACATAGTAATAATGATACATATAATTTTCCTTTCTGCTTGACCAAACAAGCGATACATGATATTTTGATAGCGTACATATTGCAAATGAGCGGTTAATCTGTGCCAGCAGATTGCCGCTCTTTTTATTTGCACATAAGACACCACCTCCTTAAAAGCATCGGAAATTCACCTGTTCACGGCTTCCGTGGAGGTCGGTGATTTTCCCTTTTTTGATGGTTCCATTATACAGCTATTTCTGCTATATTAAAAATTAAGATGTTCGTTTTTTGGTGGCAAAATTAAAAAAATATAAGATAATAATTGAAATCATTTGATTTTTGGTGGCAAATATTGTATAATAAAATAAGATGGGAGGAGTGTGCCTTGGGAAAAAAGCTATATACAAAAGAAAATATCTCCAAAGCCGAAACCGAACGGCTGGGCATACCCGAACTTGTGGTATTAAAAACAAATAGTGATGATGTTGGTTTAGAAGTTGTACATCGTAGATACTTTGAGGATGAGAAATTGCTCTGCCCTGCTTGTCGTTCCTCTAAAACACGCTGCTCTAAAATTGTGGATCGAAAACTCAAGGATTTATTGTGGCTTGACGAGGACCACAAGACATTTCAAATAATCAGCCTACTTTTTCATCAGCGTTATATGCGTTGTGATAACTGCAGGCAAAGCGTTTTCCCTGAGCCTACAGAATTTGGAGAAAAGGGATGCAAATTCACAAATCGGCTATCAGATGCCTTGGCAGATGGAACCTTTCAATTCTCATATAAAAAAGTATGCCAGCATTACGGCGTCCCAGCTTCTACTGCTTCAGTGAGTGAAATAATGAGACGCAGAATCCAATACAGGGAGTCATTATTGCCCCCGGTCAGAACACCGCATATCATTAGCGTTGTCGAGGTAGTGTTTTTTGGGGAGCGCTATCCCGCTGTTTTAGGGGTTTGGGATGGAGAGGTTTATTGCCTGGATATTTTGCGAGATTCATCTGAGGAAACCTGTGGTGCATTTCTGAAAACATTGGATGCTAACCAAGTTGAAACCATATATGTAGACCCAGTCGATAGCTTATTTAATGCCGTGAATCAGTACTTTCCAATGGCTTCAATTGTGGTGACTGATGAGGCGATTCGGCGATATGCCAGAAACGCTATGCTTGATATTATCCATTCCGACGGAAAGCGATTTCCGGTGGTTCATAAAGACCGGCGATTGACGGTACTCCACAGAGACCTGGATGATAGAACTGTCATTCCCAGAATTAAGGAAGGGATGAAGAGTAGGCCGAGGTTACAACAGGCTTACACTCACCATCAGAGATTGTTGGAGCTTATGGAAACAGCGTGGTCAATGGAAGATCTCCGAACATGGGCAGACCAGATTCCAGCAGAGGTAGATGAGTTTTGGGCAGTTGGTGATATTATTGATATCTTTGGTGAGCAATTAAGCGAATTTTTGACACTGGGCGAGAAGCCACCCAACAATTATCAGTTTGCGGTGCAAGGCATCTGTGACGCTATCAAGGATATGCCGCACTGCATTTTCGATGTAATGCGTGGTCGCTGCATCTTCTCTATAACTCACGACACCATGGAGGAAAACGGAGAACTGTGGCGATACGGCATTAAGTCAAGTCGTTTAATCGAGAAAATCAATGAGATCTCAGCCAATATTAGGGAGGAACGAGATTATGGATACCAATGAAAAAATCAAAATAGTCGGTACAAATATTCAAGAAAAAGCAAATCTGATATGGAATGTGGCGAACAGTCTATTCGGAGCATATAAGCCTCATGAATATGGTCTGGTTATCTTGCCCATGGTCGTGATTAAGCGTTTCCATGACTGCTTACTCCCGACCAGAGAGAAAGTGCTGGCCACTTATGAAAAGGTGAAACAGTTAGCCGTCAAAGATGGTTTTCTGCGTACTGCATCTGGCTATCGTTTTTACAATACCAGTCAGTACACCTTCGAGCGACTGAAAGCTGACCCAGAGAATATTAAGACCAATTTCGAGGCGTACATCAACGGCTTCTCCGATAATGTTATCGACATTCTGGCGAATATGGGCTTCTTTACGCAAATCGAGCGCATGGCAGATGCGGGAGTTCTGTATCAGGTCATCAGCGACTTCACTGCTGACAATGCAGATATGAATCCGGAAAAAATTTCCGCAATCGATATGGGCTATGTCTTTGAAAACCTTGTTCAGCGTTTTTCTGAGAGTTATGATGAAGAAGCAGGTGCGCACTTCACCAGCCGTGACATTATTTATTTGATGTGTGACTTGCTTACCATGAATGCTGATTTTTCTGGTGAAGATGCTCCCGCCAAGACTGTATATGATATGGCGATGGGTACCAGTCAGATGCTTACCTGTATGGAAGAGCGCATCCACGCCTTTGACAAAGAGGCAGAAATCATCTGCTATGGTCAGGAAATCAACCCGTTTACTTTTGGTATCGCCAAAGCGGATATGCTGATCCGTGGCGGGGATCCTGAAAATATGCAGTTCGGAGACACCTTAAATGCGGATAAATTCAAGGGCTATACTTTCGACTATATCATCTCCAATCCTCCATTTGGTATCGATTGGAAACGTGAAGCAGCTGATGTCGAGAAAGAACATAAACTGGGCGATGCAGGTCGGTTTGGCGTTGGCTTACCTCAAAAATCCGATGGACAGATGCTGTTCTTACTGAATGGCATTGCAAAATTGAAGGACACCGGCAGAATGGCTATTATCCAAAATGGCTCCTCTCTCTTCACAGGAGATGCAGGAAGTGGCCCCAGTGAAATCCGCCGCTATATTATTGAAAATGACTGGTTAGATGCCATTGTTCAGCTCCCCAATGACAGCTTTTATAACACCGGGATTGCAACCTATATCTGGATAGTATCCAAAAACAAATCCGAAACGCATAGAGAACGCATTTTGCTGATTGATGCCAGCAAGTGCTGTGAGGCACGCAGACGTCCTATCGGTAATAAGCGTGTAGATATTACGGAATCTTGCCGCAATTTGATCACACAGGCATACAGCGAATATAGAAGTGCAATTTTTACAAAGACCTTAGAAGATAAAAAAACAGTGTTGACTTGTAAAAGCAAAGCGCTTGATGCCATATCGCTTGGCTACAATAAAATTACAGTGGAAAGTCCTGCTTTGGATGATGACGGCAACCCGATTGTAAAAAAAGGAAAGCCAGTAGCCGATACCTCCAAGCGTGACACTGAAAGTGTTCCACTTGATGAAGATGTGGATGCTTATTTTGCACGGGAAGTTCTTCCTTATCGTCCGGGTGCTTGGATTGACAAAAGCAAGACCAAGGTCGGATATGAGATCCCATTCACTCGTACCTTTTATGAATACGAGGAACTGGAACCGGCGGCTGATATTGCAGAACGCATTGCGGCCCGTGAAAAGGTACTGATGGAGAAATTGCAGGCATTATTTGGAAATGGTGGTGGGCAAAATGAGTGAGATTACTACCTATGAAAAAACAAAAGATAGCGGCATCGAATGGATAGGCAGTATTCCCTCTCACTGGCGTGTCCACACCTTGTATCAACTTGTGACCCAGGTCAAGGAAAAAAACAGCAATCTTCAGGAAAAGAATCTGTTGTCTTTGAGTTACGGCAAAATCAAACGTAAAGATATTGATTCGCCGGATGGACTTCTTCCTGCGTCTTTTGACGGCTATAATATTATCGAAGATGGGGATATAGTCCTTCGTTTAACAGATTTACAGAACGACCATACAAGCCTTCGGGTAGGTTTGGCCACAGAGCGTGGTATTATTACCTCTGCTTACACAACCTTGCGTCCAATGGACACAAGCAATTCAAAATACTTGTACTACCTGCTCCATGCCTTTGACCTGAAAAAAGGATTTTACGGTATGGGTTCTGGTGTGCGACAGGGATTAAATTATTCAGAAGTAAAGGAATTACGCATAGTTCTTCCACGCCAAGATGAAAAAGACACCATTGTGCAGTTCCTCGATGAACAATGTGCTCAAATAGATACCGTTATTGAGGAGGCAAAGCTCAGTATTGCAGAATACAAAAAGTGGAGAGCTTCTATCGTTTTTGAAGCAGTCACCAAGGGACTAAATCCTTTAGCAGAAATGAAGGATAGCCATATTGATTGGATTGGCCAGATGCCTGCTCATTGGGGGATTCTCTCGCTTAAGTATTTATGTTCTATGCAAGCCGGGAAAAATCTTGTGTCTGATCAGATTGATGAAACTGGAGAATACCCAGTATACGGAGGAAACGGTATTCGAGGGTATTATTCCAAGTATAATTACGAAGGAGAGTATCTTCTTATAGGTAGGCAAGGTGCATTATGCGGTAACGTTCATAAAATAAAGGAATGTTTTTGGGCAACAGAACACGCAGTGGTAACAAAAAATGTAGAAGGAGTAGAACTTTCATTTTTGTATTATTTGCTGAATGGCATGAACCTTAACCGATATGCTTCGAATAGTGCTGCTCAACCGGGCTTATCTGTTAATACAATTCAAAACATAAAAACAGTTTTTCCCCCAATAGAAGAACAAATTGAAATTTCCACATATCTTAATGATATATGCCATTCGATCGATTCCATCATAGAAAACAAACAATCCTTGATTTTTGAACTTGAAAGTTATAAAAAATCATTAATTTTTGAAACTGTAACAGGAAAAAGAAAGGTGGTGTGACCATGAACGAAACAGAAAAACGCTTTGAGGAATTCATAGAGAATTATCTTATTTCCGAAAAAGGCGGATGGACAAAGGCATCGGATGCCGGTTATTGTAGCGATGAAAGCAAAGATATGTTTCTGGACATCGTCACTCTGACCGATTTCGTAAAAAGTACCCAGCCTATGGCATGGAAACGCTTCGAGCGGATGTGTACGATCAACCCGGTTCGGCAGTTTTATAAGGCATTTGAAAATGCCGTCACGCAGGATGGTCTGATTTCTGTCCTGCGTCACGGCTTTAAGCATCGTGGCATCAATTTTCGGGTGTGCTATTTTAAGCCAGAGTCTGCGCTGAACGAGGTGTCCATCACCAACTACCAAAAGAATGTCTGCCAGTGTATCCGCCAGTGGCACTATTCTAAACGCAACACAAATACAGTCGATATGATGCTGGCTGTCAACGGCATCCCCGTTGTGGCGATTGAACTGAAGAATCAGCTCACCGGGCAGTCGGTGGATGACGCTATGCGTCAGTGGCAATATGACCGCAACCCTAATGAACCAGCATTCGGATTTAATAAGCGTGTTCTCGCATACTTTGCCTGCGACCTCTACAATGTATATATGACTACCCAGCTGAAAGGCCCGGAGACAACTTTCCTTCCTTTCAATCAAGGCAGTGCCGGTGCAGGCAAGGATGGCGGTGCAGGTAATCCGAAGAGCACCGATGGCAGCTATGTAACTTCATACTTCTGGGAGAAAGTCCTCCAGAAGGATAGCTTGTTGGATATTCTGCAAAAGTTCATTAACTACGAGAGAACAGAAAAAAAAGAGACTTTGCCGGACGGTTCCACAAAGAAAACCGTCAGCAGCAAAGTCGTTTTCCCACGGTATCACCAGTTGGATGTCGTGCGTCAACTGGTCAATCATGTTAGAACTAATGGCGCTGGACATAACTATCTCATCCAACACAGTGCCGGTTCCGGCAAGTCCAATTCTATCGCTTGGACGGCTTACCGTATGGCCAGCCTCCACAACGAAAACAACGATGCAATTTTTAACAGCGTAATCATTATTACAGACCGCCGTATTCTCGATCAACAGTTGCAGGCCACCGTTTCCAGCTTTGACCACACTTTGGGGAGTGTAGTTACGATTGACGAGAAGAAAAACTCTGGTGCTCTGCGTGACGCCATTAACGATGGAAAGCGTATCATTGTCACCACTTTACAGAAGTTCCCTGTAATTTACAATGAAGTCGAGTCCGCTGTTGGTAAGCATTATGCGGTTATTGTAGATGAAGCACACAGCAGCCAAACTGGACAGAGCGCATTAAAACTCAAGGCTGCTCTTGCCGATGTGAGCGATGCTCTTGCAGAATATGCCGAACTGGAAGAAAAGGCTGTCGAAGAAGTCGAGGCAAACGATATTCTTGTGCAAGAAATGCTCAGCCAAGGTAAACACAGCAACATGAGTTTCTTTGCCTTTACTGCAACGCCCAAAGGAAAAACTTTGGAGATATTTGGAGAACCTCAACCGGATGGTTCGTTCCATCCCTTCCACATCTACTCGATGCGGCAAGCAATTGAAGAAGGGTTTATTCTCGACGTTTTGGCAAACTATACTACATACAAAATGTGTTATCAGATTGCCAAAAATGTACAGGACAACCCGGAAGTGCCGACTTCCAAGGCAGTTAGAACTATCCGTCGGTACGAGGAACTGCATCCGCATAATCTTCAACAGAAAGCGGCTATTATCGTAGAAACCTTCCGCGATGTCACAAAGAAGAAAATTGGTGGTCTCGGAAAGATGATGGTTGTCACGGCATCCAGATTGGCAGCAGTACGCTATTATCATGAGATCAAACGTTATCTCGAAAGCAACAGTTATGACGATGTAGAAATCATGATTGCTTTTAGCGGAAGTCTGAAAGATCCGGACGATCCAACGGGAGCAGAGTACACCGAAAGCGGTATGAATGTGGATCGCAATGGAAATCGGGTGAAGGAAAGCCAGACAAAGGCGGTATTCCATGAAGAGGGTAACATTCTCATTGTTGCCGAAAAATATCAGACAGGCTTTGATGAACCGCTGCTTCACACGATGATTGTTGACAAAGAACTTCGTGATGTGAAGGCCGTTCAGACTTTGAGCCGTGTCAACCGCATCTATCCAGGCAAAGAAGACACCTATATTCTTGACTTTGTAAATCCGATTGAACGCATCCGTGAAGCTTTCCAGCAGTTCTATCAGGAGACCAGCTTGGACGAAGAAATAAATTTCGATTTGATTTACACTACGCAGAAAACACTGCGGGGATTTAGTGTCTATACAGATGAGGATATTGAAGAAGTTTCCGGAATTTATTTTGATCCAGATGTGCGCAAGGCAAATTTAACCCAAGGGAAAATATCCAATGCACTGAAATCCGTGGCTGATAGGTACAACGAACTCAATCAGGAGCAACGCTATCAGTTTCGTAGAGAAGTCCGCGCGCTCGTTAAGTGGTATAATTACATTTCTCAAATTACCCGAATGTTCGATAAGGAACTGCACAAAGAGTATGTTTTCTGCTCTTACCTGGCAAAGTTGCTTCCCTCCGATCCCGTGCAGCCTTTTGATCTTGATAATAGGGTTAAGTTGGAATACTATCGTCTGGAAAAAACATATGAAGGCGCAATTGAACTTGATAGTAAGCCTGGTTCTTGGAAACCGACTCAACCAAAACGAGCAGGTGGTCGAAAAGATCGTACCAGTCCATTGGACGAGATCATTCAGCGCATCAATGAAGAATTCTATGGCGAATTCACAGATGCTGACCGTGTAATGGTTGATACGCTATATCAAAAAATGCGCAAGGATTCTAAAGCAAAAAAAGCCGCAAAGACCGAGGATCGCCAAGTGTATGAGAGAAGTCTCTTTCCGGGGATTTTTGACACAACCGCACAGGAAGCTTATATGGAGAACACCGCAGCATATGAGCAGCTCTTCTTGGATGTAGATAAGTATCAGGCTGTGATGAGAGCTTTGGCGGATCGTCTGTATAAAGAACTGCACGACGACAAATAAGATGATTGTTACAGACTACTGATTTGTTGTATGGAGAGGATAGGGCGGTAGTCGTACTCTTTGTTTACAGCGGTGCGATTTTAGAACAAAAAACGTGACTGCGATAGCTTTAATTTCCCACTTCATTTTTCACAAAAACCGTGGTATACTGTTTATGAGGTGAGGGCTGTGCAGTTTCGACCATTTGTTTACGATGCAATGAATCGACAAGTGCCGGTGGCTATTGAGCCGATGACGCCGCAGGATGCTGCGTTGACAGACCGAGAACCCTTGTGGCAGACCTCTTGGGCCAGCGAATATCTGGCCGACGAAAATTACGAAAAATACGCAGCCAGAGTTGGAGATGAGCTGATTGCTCTGGCAGCATATGAGGTCCTTCCGACTGCGCTGGTCGTACACATTGTGTATATGGAGGCACAGCCTGAGTCAAATCCTACACTCGACGGAGGAACCCCGAAGTACAGAGGGATAGGGAGGCTGCTGATCGCCTATGGCATCAAGCTGTCCATTGACAGCGGTTTGACCGGCGATGTGGTGCTTGAAGCGAAGACGACGAGCTTGGCGAAGCATTATGAGGAAGATTTCGGGGCCGTTTTGCTCCCAACCTTCCAATCTTCCGCGCCAAGATATTTGATTGCGGACGAAGCTGCCAAACGAATTTTCTTCACCTATCTGGATTGATTTTCTGCGAGGGGGTGCTTTGCGTGGATATGAATAAAATCAGACCGGCGTCTGATGCGGCGTGGTATTGCCGCAAAGATGCAGAGGAAGAACGTTTTTATGAGATATTCTTTCAACTGTGCCGCAAATACAGTGTGCGTTGGGCAAGCGCCACACCGAAGGAGAAAAGCTTTATTGAAGAAGTGACTCGCGTCACCTATGAGCGGGACAGGGCGCAGCGGCTTGGCTTGCCGCTGTCGGAGGTGCGCCCCTCGTTCGCGTCCTGAAAGTTGTTTGACCCACACCGTGACCCACACGGGGAAATGAGCGGACGGAAACAATGGAACAAGCAGGCTGCGACCTCATCCTTTTTGGGCAAAAAAACGCCGCAAAGCCTTATACAGCAAGGGCTGGAAGGATCTACGGTGGTTGGTAAGGATGAGGTCTCCAGTTCGAATCTGGATAGCAGCTCCATAAAGGGTTACCGGTATAGATGCGTCTGGCGCAAAGCTAGGCGCATCAACTGTTTCCGGGCTTTTTGAGCCCGGATTTCTTCTTTTGAACCATAGATTTTTATGGAGGCTTCGGGACAACTGACTGGATTTGAACCGGAGGATCTCATGTCTTGGACAGTTTCCAACCTCCAGCGCCCTTTGAGAGAGGACTTTTCTCTCGAAATAAGCGGCATCATCGCAGAAAAAGAATCACAAATATATGGGCGTCGTTTTGTCGGCTTTGACGGGCCGAAAAAAGCGGCGCCCTTTTTCAATTTCAAGGGCGCTGGAGGATATGACCGCTATGGAAGCCGCCCCGCAGCTCAAAGCCGGCGGACTGGATGGCGGCTGCCGCATCCTCGCTGACTTCGGCGGAAGGATGCTTCGCCCGCTGCAAAGACGGCTGCGAGATGAGCGGAACCGGAAGTCCTTCGCGGCACACCAGCCGGGAAAGGCATCTCAGGACGGGCTTGGCATATCGATTGACCGAAAAGCGGCGGCAGAGTGGTTTCAAAAATCGGCAGAGGCCGGAAATCCTTGCTCCGCATACGCGCTGGGCAAACTGCTGCTGGGGAAGGAGCAGATCCCGCAGGCCATTCACTTTCAAAGCGGTTGGCCGCAATGGGAAGCGTCGTATATCCTCCTATTTCCGTGTAAAAAGCTGTGTTTCAATATCTGTGATCGTAATGTGCGAGAGGTAGGCGGCGCATTCCTCGTTCATGTTCCGATACAGCGTGTCCATCACGCCCGCCATGCCGGAGCAGATGGCGCAGTCCCGGTCAATGTCGCCGC
>OGYI01001961.1_pt1 | contig 17419 bp, 14 predicted proteins | sample 1576521 | NCBI WGS metagenome assembly OGYI01 (sample SAMEA3541484, study PRJEB24748) | human gut metagenome | biome: human gut; feature: human-associated habitat; material: faeces | place: China | collected 2012
CCATGCCTCGCAAACCCGCATAAATACTGAATGTGTGGAGTTTTGCTCATGGCTAAAAGTGTGCAATATGGAGGGGATTTGTATGAAGAAAAGAATAAAATACATATGTGGTAGAATGTTATACAGTATAGCAAAACATCTTCCTGAATCATATGCTTCTATAAATATCGGACAAAAGAAAATTAGAGCTTTTTGCGCTAGGCTGATTATGGTAAAGTGTGGTAGAAATGTGAATATAGAAAAAGGTGCTGTGTTTGCATCGAATGTTGAGTTGGGTAATTGCTCAGGAATCGGAATTGATGCAAGAATAGGTGGACAATGTAGCATTGGAAATAATGTCATGATGGGACCAGAATGTATTATATATACAATAAATCATTCTATTAGTAGGACAGATATTCCTATGAATATGCAAGGCAATGAACCAGAACAACCGGTTATCATTGAAGATGATGTTTGGATTGGAGCAAGAGTTACAATACTTCCAGGATGCCGCATTTGTCAAGGTAGTGTTATAGCGGCAGGAGCTGTTGTAACAAGAGATGTACCTCCATACACTATAGTTGGAGGAGTACCAGCGAAGATTATAAAAAAAAGAAAATAGTGATTAACATTTAAACACGAGGAGAAATAATTATGAAAATTGCAATTATGTCATTTCCAGGGTCGCCAAGTCATGGAGCTTCGTTACAGATGTATGCATTGTATACGACTATAAAACGTATGGGGCATGAATCAATTATATTGAATTACATGCCAGCTGATTTATATGAGCAGTATCACAAAACTGGTCAAAAAACAATAAAAAGCACAATAACAAATATTATTTCAGACATTATAATTCCGAGTTCTGAAAAAGCTTTTAAAGAATTTGAAAGTTCATTGGATAAAATGCCAAAAGAAGTGTTGACAGATTTTAATAAATTATCTGATGTGACAGCAGATTGTGATAGAATCGTTGTGGGTAGTGATCAAGTATGGAATATGGATATAACATATCATGATTATAGTTTCTTTTTGGATTTTTGTCATGACAAAATAAAAAAAGTGGCGTATGCGCCAAGTTTTGGAAATGATGATATTTATGAAAATGAAAAAGAAAGAATAACAGAATTGTTATCTGAATTTTCATTTTTAAGTGCAAGAGAAAAAAAAGGATGCGAAATAATTAATGAGCTTACTGGAAGAGAAGTACCTATGGTGTGTGATCCGACTTTTTTAGTAAGTAAAGAAGAGTGGAGAAAAATTGCAAAAAAACCAAATTATAAATTACCATATGTTTTATACTATACTATAAAATCGTCACCAGAATTATATAAAAAAGCATTATTATTTGCGAAGGAGCATAATTTAAAATTAATTAAAATTGGAGGAAGACTTCGAGAGTATTTCAATGCGCAGAATCCGTCTGTATTTGGCGTGGGACCGGCGGAATTCTTGGGGCTGTTAGATAACGCAGAGTATGTTTTTACAAATTCATTTCATGGTACAGCATTGTCTATTATAATGCATAAAAATTTTTATGTTGAGTACTCTTCTAATACCAATGTACGCTTGATTAATTTGATTGATGCAGTAAATCTGAGAGAGTGTATTGTTAATAAAGCAGATGATTGTGTGAAGAATACGGTTGAGATCAATTACAGAGAGGTAGACAAATTGTTGTCTCCTTTAGTTGTGGAATCCACAAAGTATATAGAAAGGTTTTTGAAACAAGATGAATCGAACACAGAAATTTGTAATTAATTCTATAACGACAGCATTAAACCAAATAGTTGTAATGATTGTTGGTTTTATTACACCAAGTTTAATGATTCGTACATATGGATCCGAGATAAACGGTTTGGTCTCTTCTATCAATCAGCTTATTGGTTATATATCTTTAGTTGAAGCTGGCTTGAGTGGAGCGGCAATATATTCTTTGTATAAACCTTTGGCGGAGCATGATGAAAAAGGGATTAATGCGATTGTTTCCGCAGCAAGAAAATTCTATCTTCAAGCAGGATATATTTTTTCTTCAGCTGCCTTAGTTTTATCTGTTGTTTATGGATACTTAAAGTCGTCTGCAAGTATTTCATTCTCTACAATATTTTTTTTGACGCTAATATTGAGTGTTAATGGATGTGTTGACTTCTTCGTTTTGTCGCGGTATAGAGTTATTTTAACAGCTGATCAAAGGACATATGTTATTTCAATTGTTGGAATTGTTCAGACGATTATTCGAACTATAATTATTGTAGTTTGTGCATTGGCAAAAATAAATGTGGTTGTATTATACACACTTACTTTATTGCCTATTGTAATCAAAATAATAGTATTATTTGGATATTGTAAGAAGAATTACAAGTTTTTGAATTTTAAGGAAGAACCTAATATTGCAGCTCTAGGGAGAAGATATGATGTAATTTATCAACAAATTTTAGGAATGGTTCAAACAGGAGCACCTGCTATTATTGCAACAATAGTTCTTGATTTTTTTTCGGTAAGCATATACGCAGTATATAATATGGTAATGAGTGGATTGAATGGTATATTAAGTATTTTTATATCAGGTTTACCCGCGGGTTTTGGAGAAATTATAGCGAAGAAAGAATATGAGACATTAAAAGAAACAACATCACAATTTGAAGTTGCTTATTACTTCATATTAACAATAGTATATGGTATTACATTTGCAATGATGCTTCCGTTTATAAAAATATATACGTGTAATTTTCAAGATACAAATTATATATTATCAGGTTTTTCATTTTTTATAGTGTTAAATGGATTACTTTATAATATAAAAACACCACAAAGTATGTTGATTATATCAGCGGGAATGTATAAAGAAACGAGATGGAGAGTAACGTTTCAAGGTGTTATTATTGTAATTGGAGGATTCATATTAGCTCCATTTTGGAAACTTAGTGGGATTATGATTGCATCATGTTTATCTAATTTATACAGAACGATTGATTTGTTGTATTTTGTTCCTAAGTATATTACTAAAGGGGCGGTGATAGAGTCGGCAATTAGAATGCTTAGAGTAATACTAAATATTATAGTTATTAATATACCATGCTTTTTAGTGGATATTAACCCTAATGGGTATATAGAGTGGATAACATGGGCTATGATATTAGGAGGCTGGGCCATTTTCGTAACAGGTGCATCATCATATGTGTTCGATAGAAGAGAATGTCAAAAATTGCTGAAAAGAATTAAGAGTATTGTGAGGAGATAACTAAATGCATATAGATTATGGTAAATGTTTTGGATGTTCAGCGTGTGCCTGTGCGTGTCCAACAAGTGCTATAAAAATGGAGAGGGACGAAAGAGGGTTCCAATATCCTAATGTTAATAATAAATTATGTATAGATTGTGGGAAGTGTGAACGTGTATGTATATATATGAACTTAAAAATTAATAATGGTACTATAAAAAAGTCATACGCTTTTATTCATAATGATAAAGAGGTGTTGAGTAAATGTGCATCAGGTGGATTGTTTATAGCACTTTCTGATGTTATATTGTCGCGAAATGGAGTAATATATGGCGCTGTGCTAGACGATAAGATTAAAATTCATCATTCCAGAGCAACTACGAAACAGGAACGTGATTTAATGTGTGGTTCAAAGTATGTACAAAGTAATCTAGGTGACGCATTTATTTGTGCAAAAAAAGATTTACAAGCAGGAAAGTATGTTCTTTTTACAGGAACACCTTGTCAGATAGATGGATTAAAAAGTTATTTAAATGGAACAGATATAAAAAAACTATATACATGTGATTTGATTTGCAATGGGGTTCCTAGTCCTTTAATATGGGAGGAGAATATAAAATTATTAGAAAGGAAATATCGAAAGAAAGTAAAGGGCTATAAGTTCCGTCCCAAAAAATGGGGATGGAGTGTACATAGGGAGATCGTGTGTTTAAAAAATCATAAAGATGTATATGCTACTTTTTATTCTGATTTATTTAAGAATATATATTATGGTCGTTTAGTTATGCGCAAATCATGTGATACTTGTCCATATACGAATTTAGCAAGAGTTGGAGATATTACGATGGGAGATTGCCGAAATATAGAAAAAATATATCCCCAAATGCAAACTTTTAACGGCGTTTCTTTAGCTATGGTTAATTCGAAAAAAGGAATAGAATTGTTTACAGAAGTTTCTGAAAATGCGGAAATTTATCCTATAGATGTAGAAAAAATAAAACAGCCACCCATGATGCAACCTGGAAAACCATCAAAGAATAGTGATAGTTTTTGGAATGATTATAAGCATAAAGGTTATGAGTATGCAGTAAAGCATCAATATGGAAAAATGTGTGTAGCAAAATACTATATTAAAAAGATTTTACATAAAAATTAGAGGTTAAGAAAATGAAGAAAGTTATGTTAAGCTTTGGCACAAGGCCGGAAGCTATAAAAATGTGTCCATTAGTAAACGAGTTAAAAAAAAGAAAAGAAATGGAAGTGATTGTTTGTGTAACAGGTCAGCATAGACAGATGTTAGATCAGGTTTTGGAAGCTTTTCGAGTGGTTCCTGATTATGATCTTTCTATTATGAAAGATCGCCAGACTCTGTTTGATGTAACTACCTGTATTTTGAACCGAATTAAATTAGTTCTTGAAGAAGTTAAACCAGATGTTGTTTTAGTACACGGAGATACATCGACAACTTTTGCGACAGCACTTGCTTGTTTTTATTTGCAGATTCCAGTAGGGCATGTGGAAGCGGGGTTACGTACTTACAACATTTATTCTCCTTATCCAGAGGAATTTAATCGTCAAGCTGTTGGTATTTTAGCAAAGTATAATTTTGCTCCCACAGAAATGTCAAAGAATAATCTTTTAAAAGAAGGGAAAAAAGAAGAAAGCATTTATATAACAGGAAATACGGCGATAGATGCATTAAAGACAACTATACGAGAAGATTATAAGCATTCCGAATTAGAATGGGCAGAAGGATATAGATTAATTATGATAACAGCGCATCGTCGAGAAAACCTAGGCGAACCTATGCATCATATGTTCCGTGCAATTCGGCGTATTATAGAGGAACATCCAGATATAAAAGCAATTTATCCAATACATATGAACCCGATTGTTAGGCAGACGGCTAACGAGGAACTTGGCGGGTGTGATAGAATTAGAATTATTGAGCCGTTAGATGTTCTTGATTTTCACAATTTTCTTTCAAGAAGCTATTTGATTTTAACCGATAGCGGTGGAATTCAAGAGGAAGCCCCGAGTTTGGGAAAACCAGTTCTTGTTATGCGTGATACGACCGAGAGACCAGAAGGAATTGAGGCAGGGACATTAAAATTAGTAGGAACGGATGAAGAAGTCATATATAATAATTTTAAAGAGTTACTTGAGAACAAAGAAAAATATAATGCAATGGCACATGCAAGTAATCCGTATGGTGATGGACATGCATGTGAGAGAATTGCAGATGCACTAGAAAGAAATTGATTAGAAATTGTAGGAATAAAAAACAACTTAAGATAGGAAAGTGAATGCAGAGATGCAGTACTTGCTATTGATCGGTTACGAAGCTGTTTGAATTGCAATCTGAATTTGTCTATCACAGACCAGGAAAATAGAGATAATCACGAAGGTAAGAGTTGTAAAAAAATGAGGGAGAGCTACGGCTCTCCCTGCTTTACAATTAATCACGTTTGAAAATATCACGTGTATATACTTTGTCAAGTACATCATCCAGACGGGAATCGTACCGGTTTGTGATGATTACTTGACTTTTCTTTTTGAATTTTTTTAGATCATTTACCACGAGTGATCCAAAGAATGTTTCTCCATTTTTTAATGTTGGTTCGTAAATGATAACAGTGGCCCCTTTTGCTTTGATTCGTTTCATAACACCTTGAATAGAAGACTGTCTAAAGTTATCAGAATTTGATTTCATAGTCAAGCGGTAAACACCGATAACGCAATTCTTCTCCTGATCCGGAGCATAATCCCCACGATTGTAATAATTATAATATCCGGCCATATTTAATACCTGATCAGCAATAAAATCTTTTCTAGTTCTATTACTTTCTACGATAGCAGAAATCATGTCCTGTGGAACATCATTGAAGTTTGCCAGAAGCTGTTTTGTATCTTTGGGCAAGCAGTATCCACCATATCCAAAACTTGGATTGTTGTAATGTGTTCCAATACGTGGATCCAGGCAGACACCGTTGATGATTTCCTGTGTATCTAAGCCTTTTGTCTCAGCATAAGTATCCAGCTCGTTGAAATAAGAAACACGAAGAGCAAGGTAAGTATTTGCAAAAAGTTTTACAGCCTCAGCTTCGGTGAATCCCATAAATAATGTGTCAATATTTTCTTTGATTGCTCCTTGTTGAAGAAGTTTTGCAAAGATTTCAGCTTTTTCTTTTGATTCCTCATCGCAGGATACAATGATTCTGGATGGATACAGGTTGTCATAGAGTGCCTTTGATTCACGTAGGAACTCAGGGCTGAAAATGATATTTTTAGTATTGTATTTTGCTCTTGCAGATGCTGTATATCCAACAGGGATAGTAGATTTAATGATCATAGTTGCATCTGGATTGACTTTTAATACAAGTTCAATAACTGCCTCTACTGCAGAACAGTCGAAGAAATTTTTCTTGCTGTCATAGTTGGTCGGAGCTGCGATTACTACAAAGTCTGCATTTTTGTATGCTTCTTCGCCATCCAGTGTAGCGGTAAGATCCAGTTCTTTTTCAGTAAGATACATTTCAATATAGTCATCCTGGATTGGTGATTTTCTGTTGTTAATTAGTTCTACTTTCTCAGGAATAATATCTACAGCTGTTACGTGATTGTGCTGGGATAGGAGTGTTGCAATCGACAGACCTACATAACCGGTACCGGCAACAGCGATATTATATTTTTGGTTGAGGACAGGTTTATTTACTATAGAATTTTCCTCCTCAAATAAATCGGTTACTTCGAATCCAAGTGCTTCGGCAATGGCCTGAAGCTGATCGATGGAAGGAATATATTCAAGTCCTTCTAATCGGCTGATCATAGCTCTGTGGATGCCAGTCATTTTGGCAAGCTGAGCTTGCGTAAGTTTTTGTTCTTTTCTTTTGGCAATAATTGTATCCGCCATTTTCTTATAAGAGATCTTTTTCATAATTACTCCCTTGATGTTATTAATTATCACATTTTAAATGTGATAATTAATAACAAAAATATTTGTTGCTTTTATGAAAGCATTTCCAGAATGACTGCCTGATAGCCTTCCAGCATAATCTCATTGCCCTCAGTCTTAAGCTGTGGCAGATTGTTCAGCACGATGTGTTTGAGCTTTGATGGAAGTGTCAAAGTCTGTTGCTGGGGTTTATAGTTGCCAATCACGAGCAATGTCTGGTCAGCAGATTTTCGGTAGTAAGCCATGACACGGTCCTGATTCTCAAATACAGGGAGGAGATCACCGTATACGATCGTTTCAGCATAAGCTGGATCCTTGCGCAGTGCAAGCAGACGACGGTAGTACTGGTAAACAGAATCCGGATCATTTTTCTGACTTTCCAGATTGATTTTTTTGTAATTGTAATTTACCCTGAGCCATGGGGTACCGGTTGTAAAGCCTGCATTTGCAGAAGCATCCCACTGGTAAGGAGTTCTGGCATTATCGCGGCTGATGCGGTTTACTGCCTTTAAGGCGCTGTCTGGTGTCAGACCGGCATTTAATGCCACCTGATATTCGTCGAGTGTAGAAATGTCATCGACCTCATCAATCGACTGAAATTCTACATTTTCCATACCAATTTCCTGCCCCTGATAGATAAATGGAAGACCACGGAGCATGATATTCATTGTGGCAAGCAGTTTTTTGGAAGTGTTGGTGCATTCGCCCTCTGGGATATAGCGAGAAACGCCACGCGGTTCATCGTGATTTTCAATAATATTGGAGAGCATGCCGAAGTCTTCAATCTTTTTCTGACTGGCGAAGCAGCAGCTCCGGTAATCATTTGGTGTGATTACCGTCTGGTCATACCAGCCCTTCGCGCTGGCACCGAAGATAGTCTCATTGAAATCAAACATCGTTGAGAAGTAGCCGTTGTCACCGATGAAATCCGGAAGCTCTTCCGGTTTTTCATTGAAGATTTCGCCGACAGTAAATGCACCATGCGGAAGGAAGGTGCGGTCACGCATTTCTCCTAAAAATTCACCCACACCGACTGCGTGTTTCAGCATTTCGTCCGGACTGCACATTCCATCTTTGCGGTCTGCCGGATAATTCTGCCACGGAAGCGGTTTTTTGATATTAATGATCGCATCGATGCGGAAGCCGGCAAGTCCCTTATCAAGCCACCAGTTGATCATTTTATAAATTTCCTCGCGCAGCTTTGGATTTTCCCAGTTCAGGTCCGGCTGCTTTTTATGGAACATGTGCAGGTAATATTTCCCAGGCTGGCCAGGGAGTGGCTCCCACACACTGCCACCAAAGTAGGAACGCCAGTTACAGGGCAGTTTCCCATTAGGGCAGTCTTCAATGTAAAAATATTTTCCATATTCTCCGTCCGGATCTTCGCAGGCTTTTTTGAACCATTCATGCTCATCCGAACAGTGATTGACGACGAGATCCATCAAAATGTGCATATCACGTTTCTTTGCTTCGGCAATCAATAGATCCATGTCATCCATTGTACCGAAACGTGGATCGATATTGTAATAATCAGAAATGTCATAGCCTTGATCTGCAAGTGGAGAGCAGTAAATTGGAGAGAGCCAGATAATATCTATACCGAGGTCTTTGAGATAATCGAGCTTGCTGATAATGCCTGGAAGATCGCCGATGCCGTCTCCGTTGGAGTCACAGAAGCTTTTCGGGTAGATCTGATAGGCGGTTTTTTTGTGCCACCATTTTTTTTGCATAGTAAAAATCCTTTCTTTGTAAAATGTGTGTATCAGTGGAAAGAGAAGCCGTTCCTGGCGTCCTTCATTGATTAATAGTGGTTTCAATAAAAATTATTATCTTTTCGATTTTTAGAAACAATTTCATTATACTCCCTTAAGTAAGAAAATGCATCCTCAATCATGTGCCGAAGTGACATGGCATAATTAGGAGGATGATTCGTATAAACGGATGAATATATATTTACATAATGCGGAAGATATAGTATAATATCTTTCACCAAAAGGTTTTACTTTTGCTATAGAGCATCAAGAACGCGATTAGAGGAGTATGAGTGCCTGGACCGGATGGTTCAGGCATAATATAAAAAGTGGAAATTCGTATAAACGGATGAATAAAAAGCTTTACGGAGGCAGAGTAGTGGATATATTTGAAATGGCAGGAGCACAATTTCAGAGTTGGAGCATGAGGCAGATAGCAATATTTGTAGTCTTGTTAGTAGTGCTTGCAATTGGCTTAACATATAGTGTCAGACAGAAGAGATTACATGGATCGCAGGCGGTAGCAGCATGGATTTTGGCTTTATTTCTTGGCATTATCTTGGGAGCAACAACATTTACGAGAACACCGATGCAGGGACGTATCGTCAAATTAATCCCATTCTGGTCGTGGTATACCGGAATTGTTCTGGATGATAAGTTACTACTGGAGCAGAATGTTTTGAACTGCTTGATGCTTGCGCCGATTGGATTTTTATTACCATGGATCACAGAACGGAAAGTGAAATTACGATATGCTTTCCTGTCGGGTGTTGCTGTGGCTGTAGTGATTGAAGGATGCCAGCTTATATTCAAGCTTGGCTGGTTTGAATGGGATGACATGATCCATAATGGGATCAGTTGTTTGCTTGGCAGTGTAGTTGGAAATTATGCTGTCAGACGCGTTTAGAGATAATTAATATAGATAGAACAGCTGGCTGATTAGTTATAAATAATTATGCAACTGATTTTATAGAAACGGAAGGGAAGACGTTATGAAGACGGTAAGCGATAGAATTTTTGAATTATTAAAAGAACGGAAGATGAGCCAGAAAGAATTTTCAAAGAAGACAGGGATTGCAGAAAGCACGATCAGCGACTGGAAAAAGAAGAGAACGAATCCGGTATCGGATAAGATTTTGATTATATGCGAAGTTTTGAACGTAACGCCTTATGATCTCCTGTCCGGGGCTGAACATATGGGAAGCAGAAGCAGAAGTGCAGATACTTACGTAATTAGTAAGGGAACGGAGATCGGAACTCTTGTTGAGACATACCAGAAGCTGGAGCCGGACATGCAGAAGAGGGCCATGGGGTATCTGGAGGCGTTGAGTGATTTGGAAAAGTAGAGAAAGTGTTGAAAAGTTGCAGGAAACATAATTAAATTGGACAACAATACAGAGGTATGATAATATTTATTGTATCTTAATGAGGATATTGAATGAGATTAGTAATTGATAAGAAAGAATTAGAATTATTACTTGAACAAAAGAAAGAATACATTGGGAATCAAGTTACTATTGATACAGTAATAGCGGGTGTTTCATTTTTATTGTCAGTAATGACAGCGCAATATCAGAAGATTTTTGGAATATCTGGAGAAATAATAAAAGTATTTTTTTGTACAATTGGTATTTTATATGCAGTAAAAATCATATGGGATTTCTATAAATATAGAAGGAATAAATATACTCATAAAGTTTTAATGAAAGAGATAGAGGATTTAGATATGATTCAACATAATCATTCATTGGTAATTATTAAAGAGTCATTTAATGATAATATGAAGAGATTTTTACTTTATTATGATGAAAAATGGGATTGCAAATTGTTTTTGAATTATAAAACGCAGGAACGTGGAGATGAAGCTGCGATTATTGCAAATGTAGTGAAAGAGTTGAAGCTTAATCAGAAAGAAGTAAAATGTCGATACATTACTTCAAAGTTGCAGGAAAAATATTCAGTAAGTCATCGTGAAAATAGAATTTATAATCATCGTTTATATGAGCTTCAGGTTAATAGATTTTCAGAACAGGAAATGGAAAAGGATTTTGTTGTAAATGGAAAGCATTATTATTGGATGAGTATAGAAGAAATGGAAAAAGATGATAACATTAGGAACAAAAACCTGGAAGTGGTAGATTTTGTAAAAGAATATATGGGATAAAGTTTTCCGCTTGTGTATTTCGCAGAGTTTTTGAAGATACACAGGCGGTTTTGTTACTTATATTGTAGCAGGAGGTTGCTATGTCGGAAATGAAGATGAATTATATTTTTATAGAAAAAGAAACGCAGGATTCGATATCTATGTGTGAGCAGATCGCTGAGCTGCTGGGCGTGGAGGACAGCAAGATGAAGTCAGGCAACTTGCCAATGTCAGGTTTCATTTGCTTGCAGGATGTGGAAGTGTTTTATGAGATCTCCGGCAAGAGTGGTGCGGATCAATACTTTCTGGAATTAAGTACAAAAGTCAGAGTGAACAGAGCTGTGATCGCACTGCAGACATTAGATGATACCATTTATCAATCGCCGAAGCAGACGTATTACACGGCAATTCGTGTGTATGATGGAATTTCGGAAAGCTATTGTAAGAGGCTTTATCCTAAATATGCAGAGTTTGAGCGGTCGCTTCGGGCGTTAGTATCGCTGATCGTGACGAAGGCGTATGGAAGTGCATGGCGGGAAGAGACCGTGCCGGAAGAGATGATGGCAGATCTTAAGAAGAATGCAAGAGGCAATCTGCCGATCAGTGAGACTCTGGAGCAAATGGATTTATCCACGGTGGAAGAATATTTATTTGCAGAAAGAGAAGTTGTGTATGAGGAGGTTGTCGCAGGCAGCGGTGAAAATGCAAATGGGACGGCTGGTAAAACAGCAGATTTTGAACAATTATCAAAAGAAGAATTATGCCGGTTGTTGGAAGAACTTCGACCGACAAGCCTGTGGGAGCGGCATTTTGAATCACTTGGAAGTCAGAAAAAGTGGAAAGAGAAAATTGTTGGGGTACATCCGGTACGCAATAAAGTGGCACATCAGAAACGGATCAGCGGCGCGGAATATAAGCAGACAACCAGAAAATTACAAAGTCTGAACCGGGATCTGAAGCATGCGATTGGAGAGATCCAGAAGCAGAACTTTACAGATGTGAGCCGGGCAGATATGCTGGGAAGTTTTGTCGATGTATTGGAAAATATTCAGCTTATGACAGATGCTGCAAAGGCAGCAGTGTCTGCAATATCAGCAGTACCGGCAGCTGTGGAAAATGTTGCCAGATTGAATGCAATTTCACCGGTTACAAAAAGTACGCAGATGATAGCGGAAGTATTATCTGATATACGACGTAGCCAGCAGGAAGTAATGGCAGCAGTCAGACCGGCGGCTATAGCTGCGAGCATGCAAAAAGATGTGGTATCGGAAGTTGCGAGAAGTCTTCGTATACCACAGACAATGCGTGACAGTATCGCAACTGCGGCGAAGATGTCACGGCTTATGAACATTTCAGGAATTGTAAATCTGGAAGATAAGGGGAATAAAACTGAGGATAATGACTTAGAAAACAATAGGGACTAGTAAATTCCGGCAATTTACGCTATAATAAATAAGATTATAGGCAAAATTAAGGAATTACTAAAAAGAGATAATAATCAAGTCCGGATCTTCCGGACGCCAAATATAATATACCAAAGTAGAAAGGATTTTAGAACGATGGGTAAGTATTTTGGAACTGATGGTTTCCGTGGGGAAGCTAATAGGAACCTGACAGCAGATCACGCATACAAGATTGGACGTTTTCTCGGCTGGTATTATGGAGAACTGAAAAGACAGAATGGAGATGACACTCCGGCTAGAATTGTAATTGGTAAGGATACAAGACGTTCCAGCTATATGTTTGAATATACACTGGTCGGTGGACTGGTAGCATCCGGTGCAGATGCATACCTGCTTCATGTTACAACAACACCGTCTGTAGCTTATGTGGCAAGAGTAGATGAGTTTGACTGTGGTATTATGATTTCCGCAAGTCATAATCCATATTATGACAATGGAATTAAGCTGATTAATGGTAATGGTGAGAAGATGGATGAAAGAACAATCAGCCTGATCGAAGCATATCTGGACGGAGAAGTAGAATTATTTGGAGAGAAATATTCAGAAGTTCCGTATGCACACAAAGAGAAGATTGGTCGTACCGTAGATTATGTATCAGGAAGGAACCGTTATGTCGGATATCTGATTTCTCTTGGAATGTATTCGTTCAAGGGTGTCAAAGTTGCATTAGACTGTGCGAATGGAAGTTCATGGAATATTGCCAAATCTGTATTTGACGCACTGGGAGCAAAGACTTACGTGATCAATGCGGATCCGAATGGAACAAATATCAATAACAATGCAGGGTCTACACACATTGAAGGACTGCAGAAGTACGTGGTAGAAGAAGGCATGGATGTTGGATTCGCTTATGACGGAGATGCTGACCGCTGTCTCTGTGTGGATGAAAAAGGGCAGGTCGTAGACGGAGATGCGATTCTTTACGTATATGGAAGATATATGAAAGAGCGCGGAAAACTGGTGACAAATACAGTTGTTACAACAGTTATGTCTAACTTCGGACTTTACAAAGCATTTGATGAGCAGGGTATCGGTTATGCGAAGACTGCTGTCGGAGATAAATATGTATATGAATATATGCAGAAGAATGGCTGCCGAATTGGTGGAGAGCAGTCCGGTCACATTATTTTCTCAAAATATGCATCAACAGGTGATGGTATTTTAACCAGTCTGAAAATGATGGAAGTTATGATGGCAAGAAAGAAGACAATGAGCCAGCTGACAGAAGATTTACACATTTATCCACAGGTGCTTGTGAATGTACGTGTACAGGATAAAGCTGTTGCACAGGCAGATTCGGATGTGCAGGCAGCAGTACAGAAAGTTGCAGACGAGCTGGGTGATACAGGAAGAATCCTTGTCCGTGAATCTGGTACAGAGCCACTGATACGTGTAATGGTAGAGGCTGAGACACATGACATCTGCCAGAAATATGTGGATGATGTAGTGAATGTGATTAATGAAAAAGAGAAGACAAGATAGTCTGACTCTCAGAATCAGAAAATGTAGATAGATGATAAGGTCGTATGATCTGACAGGAAAGATAGGAGTATTAAGAAATATGTGTGGAATTGTAGGATATGTAGGAAATAATCAGGCAGCACCGATTTTGTTGGATGGACTGTCCAAGCTGGAATACCGTGGTTATGATTCGGCCGGAATTGCTGTCCGTGATGCAAATGGCGATGCTGAGATTGTTAAGGCAAAAGGACGTCTGAAGATTCTAGCTGAGAAGACAGATAATGGTGCCGCTGTCCCGGGAACATGTGGAATCGGCCATACAAGATGGGCAACACATGGGGAGCCGTCTGAGAACAATGCACATCCGCATAAGAGTGATGATGGCAATGTAGTTGCTGTTCACAACGGTATTATTGAAAATTATCAGGAATTAAAGGAAAAACTGTTAAGAAAAGGATATACATTTTATTCCAATACAGATACAGAAGTAGCGGTAAAACTGATCGATTACTACTATAAGAGATATGAAGGAACACCGGTTGATGCAATGAATCACGCAATCGTCCGCATCCGAGGTTCTTATGCGCTGGCAGTTTTGTTTAAAGATTATCCGGAAGAGATTTATGTGGCCAGAAAGGACAGCCCGATGGTTCTCGGAGTTGCTGACGGAGCATCATATATCGGATCTGATGTACCGGCTATTTTGAAATATACAAGAAATGTATATTATATTGGCAACCTGGAGATGGCGCGTGTAAAGAAAGGGGAGATCACTTTCTACAATCTGGACGGAGAAGAGATTGAGATTGAACCAAAGGAAATTAACTGGGACGCAGAAGCCGCTGAAAAAGGCGGTTATGAACATTTCATGATCAAAGAGATTCATGAACAGCCAAAAGTTGTAGAAGATACCATTAACTCTGTTCTTACGACAGATGGCAAGATTGATTTGTCAGAGGTTGGTCTGTCAGAAGAAGAGATCAAAGATATTCGTCAGATTCACATTGTAGCATGTGGTTCTGCATATCATGTTGGAGTTGCAACACAGTATGTAATGGAAGATCTTGCAAGAATTCCGGTGCGTGTAGAGCTGGCATCCGAATTCCGTTATCGTAATCCGTTACTGGATGAGAAGGACCTGGTTGTACTGATCAGCCAGTCCGGTGAGACAGCAGATACGCTGGCTGCACTTCGCGAGTCCAAAGCAAGAGGTGTGCGCACACTTGCAATTGTAAATGTAGTAGGTTCTTCCATTGCAAGAGAAGCAGATAATGTATTCTACACACTGGCTGGACCGGAGATTTCCGTTGCAACAACAAAAGCATACAGCACACAGTTAATTGCAGGTTATGCACTGGCAATCCAGTTTGCCAAAGTAAGAGGCGAGATTGACGAAGCGCGTTATAGCGGTCTGATCAAGGAAATGCAAACCTTACCGGAGAAGATTGAGAAGATTATTGAAGACAAAGAGAGAATCCAGTGGTTTGCATCCAAACAGGCAAATGCAAGAGATGTATTTTTCGTAGGTCGTGGTATTGACTATGCAATCTGCCTGGAAGGAAGTCTGAAGATGAAGGAGATCAGCTATATTCATTCTGAGGCATACGCTGCGGGTGAATTGAAGCATGGAACGATTTCTCTGATTGAAGACGGCATTCTTGTTGTCGGTGTTCTGACACAGCCGGATCTCTATGAGAAGACAGTTTCTAACATGGTTGAGTGCAAGAGTCGTGGCGCTTACCTTATGGGACTTACAAACTTTGGACAGTATAATATTGAAGATACAGCAGACTTTACGGTATATATTCCAAAGACAGATCCGTTATTTGCAACATCACTGGCAGTCATCCCGTTACAGCTCCTTGGTTATTATGTCAGCGTTGCAAGAGGTCTGGATGTAGATAAGCCGAGAAACCTTGCGAAGAGTGTTACAGTAGAGTAATCTTCCTGCAAAATGCGGTCGTTTAGAAAATATTAAGAGAATATTAATAAAAAAGGACGCTCAATATTGTGATGAAAATGCTATAATATTATCGCAATATTGAGCGATATAGCATCTAAAGGAAACTGCCAATGGCGGGTTTGAGAGATGCTGGAATAAGGAGAGGTACAAATGAAAACGACATTAGTTATTATGGCTGCCGGAATCGGATCCCGTTTTGGCGGCGGAATCAAACAGCTGGCACCGGTCGGACTGCATGGGGAGATCATCATGGATTATTCCATTCATGATGCAATCGAAGCAGGATTTAATAAGATTGTCTTTATTATCCGTAAGGACATTAAGGAAGCATTTAAGGAAGCAATCGGAGATCGTATTGAGAAGATCTGTGCGGATCTGGATGTAGAGATTGCATATGCATACCAGGAACTGGATGCACTTCCGGAAGGAATCGAACTTCCGGCCGGACGTACGAAACCGTGGGGAACCGGACAGGCAGTTCTTGCGTGCAAAGATGTTTTAAAAGAGCCATTTGCAGTTATCAACGCAGATGATTACTATGGAAAGGAAGCATTTACTAAGCTTCATGATTTCCTCGTAGATTACACACCGGAGAAGGCGAATGCATTCTGCATGGCAGGTTTCATCCTGAAGAACACATTAAGTGAGAATGGATCTGTTACCAGAGGTGTGTGTGAACTGAATGAGAAAGGCTATCTGACAGCGGTTCATGAGACACATAACATTGTGAAGACAGCAGACGGTGCAGCAGCCGATACAGAAGACGGATTAAGAGCCATCGATCCGGAATCTTATGTATCTATGAATATGTGGGGACTGACACCGGAATTTGTCGACATACTGGAAGGTGGATTCAAAGAGTTTTTTGAGACAATGGAAGGTAAAGACATCCTGAAAGCAGAATATCTTTTGCCGATTTATATTGATGAACTATTACAGGCTGACAAAGTATCTGTAAAAGTGCTTGACTCTCATGACAAATGGTTTGGCGTAACATACAAAGAAGACAAAGACTATGTTGTAAAATCATTTGCCAAACTGATCGAAGACGGCGTATACGCTGAGAAACTGTTTGAGGACTTGAAGTAAGAATTATCAGAAATAAGAAAGACTGTTATAGCATGTGCGCATGCTATAACAGTCTTTCTTGATTTTATGAAGTTATTGTAATGTTGGAGCGCTTTTATGAGAAAATACAATTATATCAACGGTATAATAATATAGAAACGAAAAAAATGTAAATTTGCAAACCATCGCAAACCCGCGTAAAATGGGCATTTTCAAAGACGCCCGACAAGAAAATACAAAAAAGTTGAAAAAAATTAAAAAAAGGGGTTGCAATTTTTGGATTTACTGATATAATAATATTTGTTCGCTGATGAAATACAAAAGATAAACAACGAACGCAACAGAGAACTACGTAATGCGGATTGGTGTAATGGCAGCACAGCAGACTCTGACTCTGTTAGTAGAGGTTC
>OGYI01001969.1_pt1 | contig 17375 bp, 21 predicted proteins | sample 1576521 | NCBI WGS metagenome assembly OGYI01 (sample SAMEA3541484, study PRJEB24748) | human gut metagenome | biome: human gut; feature: human-associated habitat; material: faeces | place: China | collected 2012
ACGTCCTTTTCTTACTAACTGGTTGAATGTTGGCATTCCATTTCACCTCCCGATTATTTTCTCCATGGTTAGTCATGGGGTAGCGCGGTTGCTATTGTCAAATGAATATTGCGCACAAAAAAACAGCGTTCCTGTTGCACGCTTGCTCATTATATCCCGTAAAAATGCAGCTGTCAAGGCATTTTACAGGATTTTTTCGTTATTTTACGAAATCCTTATTATTGCATTTTAAGACATCTCTGCTTATAATAAAAAAAAAGTAATTTTCACTTTATTTGTTTACATCTATAATATAGGAAAGGATTTTTTATGAAAAACAAAATCACCCCATCTGTTATCCTGCTCATCATTACCGTGATCTTCTTTATTGCCGGTATCTTTTTCATGGGAATCCAGGCCAGACAACAAATTTCGGATACTGAGCAAAGCCTTGATGCTTTCATTTCCCAGGTAAAAGACAAACAGCAGGCGTTAAACGACGCACAAACTTCTTTTTCATCCGCTGTCAAAGAAAAAAAAGATCTTCTGAATTATCGCCAGCAAAAAGCTTCCGGTCGGCAGACTGCTGTGCAGGAGCATCGCGATACTCAGGAGTCATCCGAAGCTGTCACTTCCGTTTTCAGTCAGGGCCACAGCTGATTCCAGAGATATTTTATAAGACATTTACTATAGAAAGAACTCTTACATACAGAAAGGATTTATATAATGAAAAATAGCAAGCAAAAAAAGCCATTTCTTCTTTATACGATCATCATCATCCTCGCGCTTGTCATTCTCGCACTTGGCGGGCTGACACTCTACTCTTTTCAGGATCTTGCTTCTCTCCGTTCAAAAGTCACTGATCTCCAGAATACAGTACAGGAAATTTCTGATACATCAGCAGAACTGATCAGTCAGGCAAAGGAACTAGGTAGTCTGAACGATCAACTGGAATCCTCAAATGATTCTGAAACAGATTCCTCCGTTGATTCTTCACAGGATGTACAGGAAGAAGGGACTATTTCTCCTTCCCATTCTTCTGAGTCTTCCACTGACGAAAGTCTGAACAGTCTTCTCTCTCAGATTAAACCGCTCCTTCCTCAGAACAATGGCACCTGGTCCGTATATGTATGCAACCTTATGAAAAATACAGAAGGTGTGATTGACGATCAGCCCATGCAGGCTGCCAGTCTGATCAAACTTTTTATTATGGGTACTGTTTACGAAAATTATGAATCTCTCTCCGAAACTTATGGTGCTGATACACTGAACAGTTATTTGAATTCAATGATTACCGTAAGTGATAACGATGCGGCAAATAAACTTGTAAATATGCTTGGTGATAGCGATGATGAAGCCGGTATGCGTGCTGTGAATGCATTTTGTGCTTCTCATGGATACTCCAGCACTTCAATGGGACGTCTCCTTCTCCAGAGTAATGAATATGGTGATAATTACACTTCCGTCAGTGATTGCGGTCATTTTCTGAAGGAAATCTATCAGAGCAATGCCGGCACTGCCGAATCCACTCTTGCGCATACAGATGCAATGTATTCTCTTCTCAAAATGCAGCAGCGCAGAAATAAAATTCCTGCCAACCTTCCAGATGGAGTAAAAGTTGCCAACAAAACCGGAGAGTTGGATGATGTCGAAAATGATGCCGGAATCATTTACAATACCGCCAAAAACATCGATCTGGTTGTCTGCTTTATGTCGCAGGATCTCACCGACAGTAGTGAAGCACAGGCAGTAATCGCACAGGATTCTCGTCTGATCTATGGTTATTACAACGAATGATCATTTTTCACAGCAAAAAACCTGTCATTCCGAATTTTCGGTCTGACAGGTTTTTCTTATTCTTCTTGCTTATCTTCCTCATATGACATTTCCCAGATATCCGCAAAAACAGCAAGCGGACAATCTGTCAAAAGACACATCAGCAAAAAACATTCATATGGATTTACTATGTAGATCTCACTCATTCCGCATTTCTTAAGAATTTCCTGAATCTCCTCAAGAAAATGATGATAACGATTATACGGATCATCATCCTGCATCTCCTGTGAAATGATAAAGAACTCTAATGTAATCAGATCAAAGCGCTCTACTGGAAATTTATGATTCAATATACTGTTGATTCTCTGTCTGCTGAATCGCTTCTGACTGAAATGTTTCGCCAGAATAGATGCCGACATCTTTTTAAGATTTCCCATTTTATTTACAGGAATTCCACTGCAGATAACTTTTTCCACATCTGAATCCGTAATATCTGAAATATTCCACACCTTATTGCGGGATTTTTCCACCTCATCCCCCTGATACATCTTCGCGATGATTTCTTTTGCATGAGTAAGGAGACGGACAAATTCCTGATAGGCCTGACTTTTCTCGGACATCGGATCATCTGCTCCAACTTTCACATACGCCAGATAACGAAGCAGTTTATCCTCTGTATCAAGACAGATTTTTCCCGAATAAACCTGTGGAGCTTCTGTATAACTCTCATCTGGTTCCAGCTCTTCATAGCGTTTCTTAAGTTCTTCTGCCCTATGATAACCAAGCTGCTGCGAATAACAGTACCAGTAGATTACCTCATCCGGATTATGGAAATCAAAATCCTGTTCCCGCAAAACCCTTGTCAGAAAATCGGATACATCTTCTGCACTCATGCGCAATCCAAAACCCAATAAAAAAACAGTTTCTCTTTTTACCGAAGCCTGTGTCAGCCAGTTATTTACCAACGATGTCAGTTTTGTCGAAGTTGGATTCATAGATTTCGGTGTACAAGTCTCATGAAATGATTCGATCACAATATCTCTGTAAATATCCTGTGTGACTTCGTTATAAGGTTCTTCCAATCCTGCACGTTCATAAATATAACGTTTCAGATGATCTCCAAAAGACACGAGTTCCATTTCTTTATATAAATAATGAAAAATAACATCTGCATCCTCATCCTCAAAGCCATCCAGACTGACAACCTGACGAAATCTCTGTGCAGCTTTTCTCGTAAATTCAAAGTCTTTTACAGAATCAAATGCCACTGTCTGCTCAAAATCAAGATCCTGCATTCTGTTTTTCATTATATATCACCCTCATTCTGCCTGTGAAACCAATTTAACACTCGTCTGAACATATTGCGTGGCTGCTCCATGATCTCACATAAAACAACTGTAATATTATCTCTTCCACCCTTTTTCAGAGCTCTGTCCACGAGAATCTCTACGGTTTTTGCCACTGGAATATCCCTGCTGAGTATATCCGCGATTTCTCCGTCTGAAAGCATATCTGTGATTCCATCAGAACAAAGCAGGAAGCGATCCCCTATTTTAATTTCCTGCCTGCTGATCGACGGTTCCAGCTGCAGATTTTCTTCTTCCATCCCAAGATACTGTGTTAATGGTGCCTTTCCAAACAAACTGCGCCCCAGGACGTGGTCTTGTGAAATCTGATAAAATTTCTCGCGGTCTGATTTATAGATCCGGCTGTCTCCAAGATTGCAGCTATAAACAGCATCTTCTGCAAAGGCAAGTAATGCTGCCGTTGTTCCCATGCTGTTGATCTTATTTGTCCTGCCGTAATCGCAGATAGCCTGATTCATGCTTTCACAGATTTCATTCAGGAATTCTTCCGGATCATTCCGTATTCCATCTTTTGCAGTTTTAAAATGTTCGCCACAGGCTTCTGCCGCAAGAAAAGCAGCCATCTCGCCACAGCTCTCACCTCCCATGCCATCAAAAACAGCAAGCAGCGGATATTCCGATTGTTTCATATATCCGCTTCGAATATGGCTCATTCCCTGATTCTGAGCCTCCAGACTATCACCGCAGCACCAGAAATTATCTTCATTATTATTGCGGATTTTTCCTATATGGCATGTATATGCATATTCAATCTGATAGGCCATATTCCGTCCTTTCTTATGATGCTGAATTTTCTGAGCTGCTGTCTGAAGAAAGATTCAGTTCATTCTTATATTCCTCTGCACGATTCAGATACTTTTCGCCTCTGCTGACGTATTCATCATTATTTGTCTCATTGTCATGACAACGGTTATTTTCATCAATCCATCGGACAAGCTTTCCATCATCATAATAATAACGGTCTATTTTCTGCTGTCCTTCTTTTATATCTCCGGATGTACTGCTGTCTGACCAAATATATGCAAAAAACAGTTCATTCTTCCAGTAATAGTATTCTTCATACTGATTATCCTTCGAAAGGGATGGATAGATAAGGATCTTCCTTACCTGCCAGCTGCCATCATCCAGCTGTTTCAGGTAGCTGATCTTTCCATCCTCTTCTGAACCGATCCAGCTGTAATCATTCAGATTATCACTGATCTCTGTTGCCTGTGTCTGTATTTTTTCCAGTGTCTCCTGCAACTGCTTACTTTCTGCAGTCTGAACAGTTTCCGTTACAGACTGTTTCAAACGCTGCAGTTCCGCATTTTCCCTCAAAAGCCAGATAAATACACCCACGATCACACAGACTGCAGCAAACATGATAATAACCGCAGCAACCAGTGGCTCAAATTTCTTTTTTGCTCTCTTTTTGGCTTTTTTTGCTGATAACGGCCTTTCCTGATTGTTTTTGCGTACAATCACTGTCCCTTCTGTCTCTGCTTTCATTTGGGACTGCTGGATTGCTTGTTTTCGGTCTTTCTGTGGTGTTCTTTGCTGAAATTTGTGCTGCACCTTCTGTGGATTTATTTTCCCCGGTGCATGTTCAAGCTCCTGCGTTTTACGTACATGCACTGTTTTTGCAGATGAACTTCCTGTTTTTACTCTCTCCAATGCTTCACGAAATTCCTCTGCATTGGCATAACGTTCTTCCCGGTCAAACGCACATGCTTTGAGAATCACCTCCGCAAACGCATCGCCTGCTTCTGCCGGTCTAGGGAGTTTCTCCCCGGCCATACGTTTATTCAAAGCATTTTCTTTATCTCTGTATGTAATCAGCTGTTTTTCCAGGCTGATAAACGGAAGTCTGTTGTGATTCCGAAGTTTGTATAAAACAATTCCAAGCGAATAAATGTCTACTCTTGAATCATAAGCTTCACCTTTATACATTTCCGGAGCCATATAAGAATAGGTACCCTTCTTTGAAAGTCCGCTCATAGTGCGTTCCAGTTCACGGGCAATACCAAAGTCTCCAAGTTTAAATTCTCCAAACCTGGATACAAAAATATTTTCAGGTTTGATATCTCTGTGAATAATATTCTGACATTGACAGTATTCCAATGCTTTACACAGATCAATACCAAGGCGGATCACATCATCTTCCGAAAGTGCGCGTCCTGCACAATATTCCATAAAGCTGGTCAGATATTCCATCCGGATATAAATATCCCATCCAATGTCATCCAGATATTCTACTACTTTATAATCTTCAACAGAAACCACATGAGAATTTCCTCTGAAATATTCCATGGTACTGACTTCCTGAATACATTCATCAACAAGTCCCTGAAAATATTCTTTCACTGACTGTTCATTCGGGCTTTCAGAACGAACGCTGCTTAATTCCCCGGGATTTGAGGGAATCGTGATAACTTTAATCGCAGAATAAAATGTCGTTCCCTGCTCACTTCGACAAGCTTTATAAACTTTACCGAAAGATCCTTCTCCAATCTTTTCTGTAATCTTCCATTCCGGCCATACAGAAACCGGCAGTTGCTTATCCATCTTCCCCCTCCTTTCCCGGTAATCTCCTATATTTCAGAGTTTTTTATTTATTTTAAATATTAATTAGCTTCATTATAGCATGCAAATAAATCCATGTCTGTAATTTTCGATATTCTTCCAGTTTTTTTCATACAATATTTATATTTTTCCATATAAAAATCCCCCGACCACCAAAATGGTCAGGGGATGTCTGTGAACAATAATTAATTATTCCTCTGTATCGTCAGTGTTTTCTTCTGCATTGATGATTTCATCATCTGCAGCATCAACAGGTTCTTCCAGTGTGATCGTTTCTTCGTCTTCCGGAAGGCTTTCTGCAGTTTCTTCATCCACTGTCGGTGCCTCTTCCGGCATGCCTGTATCCAACTGGATATCTCTGTAACGTTTCAGACCTGTACCTGCTGGAATCAGTTTACCAATGATAACGTTTTCCTTCAGACCAACCAGGTGGTCAACCTTACCTTTGATTGCAGCCTCTGTCAGGACTTTTGTTGTTTCCTGGAAGGATGCCGCTGACAGGAAGGAATCTGTTGCCAGAGAAGCTTTGGTAATACCAAGCATTACCTGCTTTCCTTCTGCCGGTTTCTTTCCTTCTTTCTCAAGGTTTTCATTAACTTCCTCAAATTCAAGAACATCTACAAGTGTTCCCGGAAGGAATTCTGTATCTCCATTGTCTTCGATACGAATCTTCTTCAGCATCTGACGAACCAGAACCTCGATATGCTTATCACTGATTTCTACACCCTGGAGACGATATACTCTCTGAACTTCACGGATCATGTAATCCTGAACAGCACGAACACCTTTAATTCTCAGGATATCATGTGGATTTACACTACCTTCTGTAAGTTCATCACCAGCTTCAAGAACCTGTCCGTCTGCAATCTTGATACGAGATCCATAAGGGATCAGATATGTCTTGGAATCTCCGTTCTCCGGATTTGTTACAATGATCTCACGTTTTTTCTTTGTGTCGTTGATGACAGCAACACCAGGAATTTCTGTGATAATAGCAAGACCTTTCGGTTTTCTTGCCTCAAAAAGCTCCTCAACTCGAGGAAGACCCTGAGTGATATCTCCACCGGCTACACCACCACTATGGAATGTACGCATAGTCAGCTGTGTACCAGGCTCACCGATAGACTGCGCAGCAATAATACCAACAGCCTCACCAACCTGAACAGCTTCACCAGTTGCCATGTTTGCACCATAACATTTTGCGCAGACACCAACCTTACACTTACAGGTCAGAATTGTACGGATCTTGACTTCTTCGATCGGTCCACCAGTTTTGCTTACACCTTCACTCATGATACGTGCAGCACGTCTTGGGGTGATCATATGGTTTGCCTTAACAAGAACTTCACCATCTTTATTTGTGATAGTCTCACATGCAAAACGACCTGTGATACGTTCCTGAAGGTTTTCGATTTCTTCTTTTGAATCATTCATCTCAACTCGCCTCCTTCTGGTCTGAGTAATAACATTACATCTTGCATGTTTCTCTGCCCTCTGGTACAATTTCTCCAAATGAGGTGATTACATGACATTGCAAGAAATCAAATTTTTAAGATTAATACATAAGTTAACTTCAAAAACAGAACAAGCTTTTTATTATGATGAATTCAATTGTTCTATGCATTTATATGAAAACTCTTCTGTTGAACTGCCTTGTAAAGAATTATCTACTGAAATAATCAGTTTAGAGTCATCATTGGCAGAGCGGGGCTATATTCTTTTATTGCCTTCTCAGGGATTAAACGATCATAATTACCGTTTAACTCAAAAAGGACTCCACTACTTTCAATTTTCTTTAAATGCTTTGATGTCATTTCTTTTTAAATCCATCTTAGTTCCTATTGCAGTTGCTTTTATCACTGCATTGCTGGTCAGTGCATGAACTTGACCACCAGTAAAGCAGTAATCATACTGACTAATATAGAAACAACTAATTCAAGTCCATCTTTTTCTGATTTCATCTCTACGCTCCTTTCTCTATATCAAAAGGTAATTTGCTATATTCTGGTTGACTTTTGTTGCTCATTCTCCTATCTTTTTCTTACAGGACACCGCCATGTCCGAGTTTTAAGGAAGGAGATATACATATTGAGCAGTTATTACACACTTATTAGTAAAATTGCACTATGTCCACAATACAACAGATCAGTTGTGCTTTCGGCTAAATATCGTTTTACAGAAAATCCTCAAAACGACTATGAAGTCAAATTTGCTTATGCTACATGCCCGATTGTTGAAAATTCAAGATTGCCCAAAGATGAACAATGTGAAAAATATAAATATCTAGACTGTCTTTGCTCTAATTGTGAACCTCTAAAGGATTTTCCAGCTCTTTGGGATTCTCGGAAGCGGTTGTAATTTCGCATGTTCTTTGTTCTAAGCAAAATTCAAATTCTATTGCTGCTTTTAAGCTCCGATCAATCTGATATACTGCACTGTCAATTGTTGCAGATGGTGCAGTATTCTTTAATTCCTCTTTAAGAATGTCAAAATGCAATTTCGCATTCTGAATCTGTTTCTCCAGTTCGCTGATATTGACAATTCTTTCAGATATGTAACGCATCTCTTTTACGCTCCTTTCTCTTTCTGGTACTTGTTCCTGTGTTGTCGTTTTACCTTGATTCTCTTTTTTCTCTTTCCTTTGGAAAATTTCTTCTTTTTCCCTGTAAAATGGTTAAAGTTATTTGACATACTCATTGACTTTTTTCACCCTTTCTCATACATTGACATACTCAAAATTATTGAAAGCAACTCTTTTTCATGATAAAATCTGCTTGAAAGGATGTGATTCCAATTTGAAAAAATACTTTAAAGATACAAGCAATCTTGTTTCTTTTGCCCTTGGTGCAATAATGTCCTTCATTTTTTTCATCTTTAATAGAGAAATGAAGGTTCCAATATGGGTATTGCTAATTGTTGTCTTCTTCCTCGTGGTTATAATTTGGCTTCTTGTAAAATCACGGATAGAATTAAAAGAATTGTCTCCCAATACTCAAGTTCAAATTATTGAATGCTCACACAATGTATGTCTTTGCAAACCCAACAATTTATTTGCCTATTCTTCCTGGGTTACTTTTTATCAGCTTTCCGGAGAATATGAACAGGCAATAGCCTATGGTTTGGTTCAGACAATAAATCAAAGTGGTGTTGCACAAATAAAGGTATTCGCTATTAATTCAGAAGAAAAAAACATTTTGGAATATATTAATAATGAAAAAGCAAATATTCTTGTTCGTCCGTCTCTCACAACTGAAGCAATAAAAATAATCGCAAATTATGTTTAGGAGGTATACTATGACCCAATACAAAGTTGTCGCAACCTTAGAAAATGATTACAAAGTTGTCATAAATGCTGGCAGTAATAAAGGTATTAAAAAAGGTCAGCGCTATATGGTATATGCTTTATCTGATCATGAAATTTTGGATCCAGATACCAATGAGTCTCTTGGTTATCTAGAGATAGTAAAAGGCACTGGAATAGTGGTTCATGTTCAAGATACAATGGCTACTATCGAATCAGATTCTTATGAAACCTCTCAACCCACCAAAATAATCCGTAAAAATCCAGTATACGGACTCGGCACCACAGAAGAAGAAAGGGTGTCCCGAGAACATATCGCTTTTGATGGTCCCCAAATCGGTGACTTAGTTAAGCAAGTATAAATTTATATATACATGCTAAAATAAAGCCAAAAGTCCAACCAAGAATAGTACTAATAGTCTGCTGGTTAAACTCAGTGTTTTCCCAGCGGATTTTTTTTAATATCCACACAGAAATTCTTGTAATAATTTCATTAAGTTTTCTCATCCCTACGCTCCTTTCTGGTTTGAATGCCAAATTCTTCCTTTGGTATAAATGTTGCGTTCTTAAAGTATCTTTTTAAGTTACTCGTGTGCAAAAAAAATAGCCATTGGATCTTTTATATTCAAATTGTCAATCATAATTTGAATTTCATCACTACCAAAAACCCCTATTTTCATTTTTTCATAAAACGTTTTTGGTGTAATTCCTATCATTCCAGCCACATCGGTCTGTGAATATCCGTTTTTGGCTATCACACCTCGCAATTCATCTGTTTTAATCAATATCTCACCTCCGTATCTTTTTAAGTTACTTTGAGTATAACACGTTTTTGTAACTTGTCAAGATATTTTTTATTGCATTTATAACATTTTTGTGCTATTATCAAGTTACTACAAAGAAAGGAGACATTTCCAATGACAGTTGGCGAACGAATTAAAGAATTAAGAACTAGTCTTGGTTTAAGCCAAGTTGACTTTGCTGATAAAATCAATGTCTCAAAACAAACTTTATACAAATATGAAAATAATATCATTACCAATATTCCTTCTGATAAAATAGAGGCTGCGGCTCGTCTCGGTAATATTTCTCCAGCTTATATAATGGGCTGGATTGATTCTCCTGCTACCCTCGTCTCTATCGAGCACAATTCCCCTGATCCAAAAGGGGTACTTCAACGCATGTCACTTTACACTGCTAAGTTCTTGGAATTATATAATCAATTGTCTTCACCTAATAAAGAAAAAGTAGTCTCTTATACTAAAGGACTGCTTTCCACACAACAGATGGAAGATGCACTGTTGCCAAACGCTGCACATGAGATGAATCCAACTGAGGAAGAGAAGAAACATGCTGATGATGTTATGAAAGATGATAAAGAATGGTTGTAGGAGGAATTTATGAGAATGGCTGATGATAAATATTTTCTAACATATAATCAACAAATGCGAAAGTTACGAAATGATAAGAAAATAGTCTGTTCTGGTTCCAGCCATAAGCGAATTCTCATTCGTGCTGGATATTTCAATATCATAAATGGATATAAAAACCCTTTTGTTTGTGGAACTGATAGTAACGGAAATCATATTTATATTTCTAATACATCTGTTGATCAAATGTATTACTTGAAACAATTCGATGATGAACTGCGTTCTTTCTTACTTCGATACATAACTCAAGTCGAAGAAGAAGTTCGTACTCTCACTGGATACCGTTTTGATAAATGTAATGACGATGGAAAAATAGCTTGGTACGATACCAATGCCTATAATCCGAAACATTCATTGCAAAATAAAATGAATACTATTTCATCGGCCTACAGTGAACTAAGTAAAAGTCATCTTGATTATGTCAAGTTTTACATGGAAAACCATAAACAGATACCAACATGGATTATGTTAAAAGTTGTAAATTTTTCAACATTTATCTCGGTTCTTCAATATAGTAAAACAGATGTTACGCATTCAATTTGTCAGCTATATGGTATGTCAGATATAAATAACCTTCCAAATGTAAAACTATTAATTGGTAGTTTGCACTGGATGAGAAAAGTAAGGAATTCCTGCGCACATAATGAGCGTATATACTGTTTATGCCGAGATCGAGATAAATTTCATAAAAATTCCGGACGTATCAAAGAACAGTATATTTGTAATTTACGTCCAGCATACACAAGAGATTCATGTCAAAGAATATTTGATCTTATTGTGTATTTTAAATATTATCTGCCTAATGCAGAATATAAAATATTTATTTCAAAATTATATAATATGCTGTCCGATCTTCAGCAGCGTATCCAGCCAAATGCTTTCGAGTACGTTCGTAGTAAAATGGGAATTCGAAATTTAAATGACCTTTATATTCTTAGAGATATGCCCAAAGATGATATCGACTATAACAAATTCGATAAATAAAAATTTAGAATATTTTCTATATTTCACTTGAAATATTTTTCTTGCTATGGTAGTATACTGATACAGAGATAACCGTATTGATTACGGTTGAAAAGCACTCATGCTACCAAGCATGGGTGCTTTTTACTTTTTATAAAAGGAGTGATCCGATTGACTTACGAAGAACTATTAACTCTATCCGATTCGGAAAATTTGGTTGTTAAAGAAAAGGCGCTTTCTGGTTATGGCGGCCGGATATATAAAAACAGGGTTGCCATCAACCGATCACTCCCCACACAAATAGAAAAATCCTGTGTCCTTGCTGAGGAACTTGGACACCACTACACTACTTCCGGGGATATTCTGGATCAAAAGGATATCATGAATCGCAAACAGGAATATCGTGCAAGATTGTATGGTTACAACCTCAAAATCGGGCTTACCGGCCTGATCAGAGCCTACGAGGAAGGTTGTCAAAATCTTTACGAAATGGCTGAGTGTCTGGATGTGACGGAAGAATATCTGAGAAATGCTTTACAATGCTACAGATCGAAGTACGGAGAATGTGTATCTGTAGATAACTACTTAATTTGTTTTGAACCAAAATTTGCAGTAATAAAGTTTGTTGCTGTGGAATGACTGGATATCACTAGAAATTACTCTAACTTCGTGTTGGTTTGAACCATTCGGAAACTCTGAACAGTTGAACTTGTAAGTAATTCTTACGGGTTCAAGAAATAAAATATTTTTAACAGCGAATACTTGACAAAGTTTTTACATATGTTATAATGTCACTAATTAGTGAATGACTGCTGGGCGGTCGCGGAAGAGCTTTGGAATTGTATTCCAGAGCTCTTTTTGCATCTAAGGAGGTATTTATGGAAAAACAAAAGATTCTTTATGCAACAGCAGAAGAACAAATTGAAAAATTGAAACGGCAAGGTTTAATTATCGATGACCCAGCTTTTGCCAAAGCCGAACTTGAGCTTTATGGATATTCAAATTTAATCAAAAGTTATCGTGCCCCCTACACCATTGTATCTGATGAAGGTAAAAAAACGTATCGTTCCGGCATTACTTTCGAACAAGTTTTGTCTTTATACATACTGGATAAAAATCTTCGAAATGCAGTTATGGCATCTATGCTTGACTTGGAAGAACATGTTAAAGAAGCCGCAGCTGATATCATTGCAAGAAAATACGGAACAAATCCAGATGATTATCTTCAATTCCGTAACTATGTCAATAAAAAGAAACGCAAGTATCGCTTTTCTCTTCCTGCTATTCTTGACAAACTAAAAGAAGCACTAGACACTGATAAGGATCCTATTGCACATTATTCACAGAAATATGGTGCAGTTCCTCCTTGGATTCTCTTTAAAAGTATATATTTTAGTACTATCGTCAATTTTATAAATTTGTTTAAACCAGAAGAACAACTTGCCCTTGCCGAAAAATTATACGATGCCCATGATTTGGATATATATGGTAAATCTCTTGTTTCTCTTATGTTGAATACTTTGTTTATTTGTATTGAGTATCGTAATTTATCAGCACATGGAGGCCGAGTATATAATTATATTCCAAAGGCAACCGTAAAACTTCAACAGCCAGACACGTTACTTCCTTTTGCAGAAGATATTTATGAGCTTACAGAAACTCAAGGATTACCGCTTTTATTAAATACACTCTCACTTCTATCTTACAAGGAGCCTTTTAAAATCATTGATCGGGCATTACGCGAAGAACTTAATCGTCATCTAACTTTATATGAAAAAGATGTGGATATTTTAAGTGAAACACTCAACTTGACACTATATAAAGATCAACCTAATTGCATGATTATAGATGGCAAAGAGTATCCATTTATTTCTCGTATTCAAAGTGGATTACCGGGAGTTAAGTTAATTGATGCTCCTGACGATTTAATTAAGCTTCTTAGTAATAGCCCTTCAGACAACACTGATAATTAATTTTATATAAAAAATCCGGTCCCTGCGCCAACAGGAACCGGCCCATATCTCCGAAGAGATACCTCATTTTGCAAAGATATTGTATCATCTTCGGAGCAGGCGCACAACCCAAACATTTGTGTGGCTGTTATTTTTGTACCCAAAATCAAAAGGAAGGTGATATTATGGGAGAATTACGAACAAGAAAACGTGGAAAAAGCTGGGAATACAGCTTTGAAGGCGCGCGGATCAAAGGAAAACGCAAACCAATTTCCAAGGCAGGATTCCGGACGAAAGCAGAAGCGCTTGCTGCAGGTACTAAGGCAAAAGCCGAGTATGATCAGGCCGGTATTATATTCAAAGCATCGGAGATGTCTCTCTCTGATTATCTGGATTTCTGGCTGGATGGTAACGTAAAGACTAATATGACATACAACACATACGATGCTTATGCATCTGCTGTTAAGTTACATATTAAACCGGCATTAGGGAACTATAAGCTTTCTGCACTTTCTCCTGCTGCCATCCAGCAATGGATTGATTCGCTAAAAGCAAAAGGATTATCCGAGCAGAGCATTGCCAATTATCGTGGTGTGCTCTCTGGAGCATTGAAGTATGCAGTATATCCATGCCAGTATCTTCGCCAAAATCCCTGCTCTTACACTCGTGTCCCCAGTGTTCCGGTTACTCAGGATCAGAGAGAGCACAGGGAGTATGTGTGCAGTAGTGAGGCATGGTCAGATATCGTCGACTATTTCAACGGTACCTGCTACTATCTACCTCTTATGATCTGCTACCACACCGGTATGCGTATTGGAGAGTGTTTCGGGCTGGATCTGCAGCGTGATGTGGACTTCCGCCGACACACGATTTCTGTCAACCGTCAGCTGCAGAAAGAGGACAAACAATGGATCTATAAGAATCCGAAATATGATTCTTTCCGGAAGCTAAAAATAGGTCCCACTCTCGAAGCATTGTTGAAGTCAGAGATTACCGTTATGAAAATGAATCGGTTAAGATATGGGGAATACTACACAAGAACTTATGTTGATAATTCTTTGCATCTGCACTGTGTTCCTGCAAATCAGGACGTTCCTCCAGACTACAGAGAAGTGTGGCCTCTGACAAAAGAGAATGGCGAAATGCTGACTACCGAAAGCATTAAGTACTGTACCAGAATTATCAAACACAAACTGGGGTATACTGCTTTTCATCCTCATAGTCTACGTCACACTCACGGAACGATCCTTGCAGAAAACGGAGCTTCCCCGAAGACCATTATGGAACGTCTCGGACACAAAAATATTAAAGTCACAATGGAACGTTATGTCTACAATACAGAAAAAATGCAGGATGAAGCTGTAGCACTTTTTGAGGCTGCCATAAAGTAAAATTGCCTACCATCTGAAAAAATGGTAGGCAAACGGTAGGCAAAACCGTATTTTTCACTTTAAGAAATGCCGGAAAGTCGCATAAATACTGGATTAATACTCAAGCGTTTCCATATACTTCATGTACCTTACAACCATCAGTGCAATCTTGAAGGTGATTGCATCTTCGAATACACGAAGATCCAGTCCGGTACTCTTCTGAAGCTTGTCCAGACGATAAACCAGTGTATTTCTGTGGATATAGAGCTGTCTGGATGTCTCAGAAACATTCAGGCTGTTCTCGAAGAACTTATCGATTGTAACAAGTGTCTCTTCATCGAAATCATCCGGTGATTTATTCTCGAAAATCTCCTTAATGAACATTTTGCACAGCGGAATCGGCAGCTGATAGATCAGACGTCCGATACCAAGAGAACTATATGCAATGACATCCTTCTCACCGAAGAAAATCTTGCCGACATCAAGTGCCATGCGGGCTTCTTTATAAGAACGGGAAACTTCTTTCAGTTCGTTGACGATCGTACCATATGCAATATGTGTCTCTTCTGTCTGATTTAATCCAAGTGAATCAAGGATTGCATGTGCAAGCTTATCCATCTCCGGATAACCTTCACCCTCCTCGAGTTCTTTTACAATAATGATGCTCTTCTCATCTACTGCAGTAATGAAATCTTTGCTCTTACCGCCGAAAAAGCTCTTAACGCTTTCCATTGCACTGTGATCCTTCTCCTGCTGAAGTTCAAGAATCATAACTACACGACGGACATCCGCATCGATATGAAGTTTCTTCGCACGGTTATAAATATCAACCAGAAGCAGGTTATCAAGAAGAAGATTCTTGATAAAGCTGTCTTTGTCGAATCTTTCTTTATAGGCTACAATGAGGTTCTGAATCTGGAATGCAGCAAGTTTGCCAACCATGTAAGTATCCTCATCATCTCCATGCGCAACCAGCACATATTCCAGCTGATAATCATCGCAAACTTTAAAATACTGGAATCCCTTTACAAGCTGACTGTCTGCCTGGGATTCTACAAAAGCCTGTATATCTCCCGGCTGAATTGAAAAATCTGCAAACGTTGTTGCGAGTACCTTTCCCTCTGTGTCAATGATGCAAAATTCTGTTCTGGAAATTTCTTTAAGTCCTTCCAGCGTATTCTGAAGTACCTGATTTGATATCATCTGCTTACATCCCTTCTCGCTTACTGCGCGTTTTTCTCCTTTTTCCCCATAGGCTTGCTATACTAAATGTTATTTTAATACAAAATGACCAAAAATAAAAGACCAAAACTTAAATTTTTTACATTTTTTTGTGAATAATTCCTATTTTTCTATGAAACCTTCCCCATGAACCTCTCTTGCATCGCCTACGATCACAAATGCATTCTCATCAATTTCGTCAATTTTTTCTTTTAAATGAACCAGTTCTTTCTTTCCGACTACGCAGAACAGCATCAGTTTATCCGTTCCGGAGTACATTCCCTTTGCTGAAATCCCTGTGATTCCACGATCAAGATCTTCCATGACCATCTTTGCCACTTCATCCGGCTTATCCGTAATAATGTAAACAACTTTTGAGAATTTCAGTCCTTCAATAATTCCATCAGAAACTTTCGTCACAAGGAATACTGCAATAATCGCATACAGCGCACGCTCTACCCCAAATACATACATGCCGACTACAACTACTGCTCCATCTATAAACTGCATGATCTGCGCGATGGAATAATGATTCAGATATTTCTGGATGATTGCTGCCAGAAGATCCGTGCCCCCGGTCGTTCCGCCTCCGAGAAAAACAAGTCCTATTCCGATTCCCTGCAGAAGTCCTCCATACAGCGCGACCAGAAGGAAATCTCCTGACAACTTCCATGCCGGAAGGATTGCCAGCCAGATCGTCAACGAAAGATCTCCCAGAAGTGCTTTTTTTACAAATTTAAAACCTTTTATTTTAGCGGCGAGAAGAAACAATGGAACGTTCAATACAAGGTTGGTGATCCAGAGTGGGATTCCATTTCCATACAAACCCTTTGTCCAGGCTTTGATAAGAATCGCAATACCGGAGAATCCCCCTGTAACCATTCCTGCTGCATCAAAACAGGATGTGATTGCAGTTGCCATAAGTCCGGTTCCGACAATAATCAAAATATATTCCAGATACCACACTTTTTTTCCAGCAATTTTCATAAGTACTCCTTTCTCTGTTGCTATATCTCAGTAAAGTAACCCTCAACCTAAAAGAACGGGATACAGCGAAATGCTGTTTCCCGTTCTTAGTGTGCCCTACTTGGAAGGCTTATTTGCAAATTTAATAAAATGATAGCTCTCAACAATCTCGAAATATTTGATAATTCTCGGATACAGAGGTTCGGCTGCTTCTCCGAATTCACTCTTCACCAGTGCTGCGATATCGGATACGGTACGCTTTCCATCGATCAGCGGCCAGATAAAAGTGCCCTGTGCGTCAAGATGGACTTTTGTGTACTGAGGTTTGTTGAATACCTTCTGTGCAATTTTATTGAACAGTCCCGTATTCTCCACATCCAGTATCACACGTCCTTTTATGTCCTTATGCCAGTGAAGTTCTTCGGATCTTACCGGAATCAGATCAAGATAGTTGATATCCATATTTTGTTTTTTGCTTTTTTTATTCT
>OGYI01001979.1_pt1 | contig 17260 bp, 17 predicted proteins | sample 1576521 | NCBI WGS metagenome assembly OGYI01 (sample SAMEA3541484, study PRJEB24748) | human gut metagenome | biome: human gut; feature: human-associated habitat; material: faeces | place: China | collected 2012
ATGAGGGGGTAGTCTGCGCTTTTTTGGCTGCCCGGAAAGTATTGTTTCAGAGTAACCCTTTTCCGATCCCAATAATGCAGTCCACAAGATCCAATTCAACAAGTTTTTTTCGCATATCTATTTCACTGTATCTACTTAAAATGCCTCGTGGCAAAAGAACCGCACATCTTCCATTGAGTGGATCCATGCTTTTTAATATATGCTGTAAAAATGCAAAGTCGGCTATTCCTTGTGATGGTGTTCCAAGGAAATTCCGCCCATATTTATCCGTTCCAAATGCACCCCTATCCCACTGACTTATGCTGTAGGGCGGATTCGCCAACACTATATCAAATGTTTTCAACTTACCATGCTCGATAAAGCTCGGATTTTTCAGCGTATCTCCATTAGAAATATGGAAATCATTTACTCCATGTAAGAACAAGTTCATTCTTCCTATGGCACTAGTAAGATTATTGATTTCCTGTCCGTATGCCTGCACATTCCTCCATTCAAGGTCGTGATCTTTCAGATACTGAATACAGGAAATAAGCATACCTGCGCTTCCACAGGTCGGATCATAGATAGATTCTTCCGGTCGTGGCTTCAAAATTTCTGTCATCAGTCTCACAACAGTTCGATTAGTATAAAACTCCTGCGCAGTATGACCAGAATCATCAGCAAACTTCTTTATCAAATACTCATATCCATATCCAAGCTCATCTTCCGGGCAGTTTTCAAGCGATAAGGTTTGAGAACTGAAATGCTCCATCAGATCCTTTAGTAAACGATCCGGCAGTCTGTCTTTATTTGTCCAAGCAGCATCACCAAAAATTCCCTGCAACTTATCTGGATTGGCTTTTTCAATCTTACGGAAAGCAGCTACCAATGCCTTGCCGACATTCTCGGACTTATTACGTACATCATCCCAGTGCGCACCTTTAGGAATATCAAAAATATGCGTTTCATCCCATTCAAGCGCAGCTTCACCATATTCAGCCAGCGCCTTTTCTGATTCTTCGTTATATATATCCGACATCCTCTTCAGGAAGAGAAGAGGGAAGATATACTGCTTATACGCCCCTGCATCTATGTTTGTCCGCAGAAGTTCCGCCGACCCCCATAGATATTTTTCCAAATCGTCAATACTAATCCTACTCACTGAGATATCCTCCATCTTCCAGCAGCTTCATCATCTTCGCTTCAGCATCCTGGACATCTTTCAATGCTTCAAAAAATTTTTTCCTCACTTCTTCTGGTGAAGCTACCTCTTCACTGGTTTTTTTGACATAATTATTTATAGCGAGGCTATTGCCATTTGCAACAATATCTTTATTGGATACGATCTTCACAAAATCAGGAACATCCTTGTAGTCAGCATATAGCTTAAATACTCTGTCAATGTCTTCCTCTGACATAATGTTCTGTGCCCGCTGTGCTGTATAAATTGAGGAGGCATCAATCATACAGACCTTGCCCTTATGCTCTTTCGGCTTTCGGTTATTAAGATATAAGATGCAAGCCGATACCGTTGTACTATAAAACACTCCACCTGTTAGGCCTATTATGCAATCCAGAAGATCGGTTTTTACCAATTCTTCGCGAATCTTCCCGTCACGGTTTCCCCTAAAAAGAACGCCTTGCGGAAGAACTACCGCGCACTTTCCCCTGACCGGATCCATCGACTTGACCATATGCTGAAGCCATGCAAAATCTCCGTTCTTATCAGTCGGGCATCCCCACAGATTCCTACCATACGGATCCGTTTCAAACTGCGCTGCGCCCCAGTTCTTCAGGGAAAATGGCGGATTTGCTACTACACAGTTAAATGTCTTAAGCTTGCCGCCCTCAATATAGTTGGGTTTGCGTAATGTATCTCCCTGTGTAACTGTCACATCTCTCTTTCCGTGGAGCAGAAGATTCATGCTTGCTATTGCGCTGGTACTAAGATTCTTTTCCTGTCCATAAATCTTGCCGTAGGTCTGTTTATCATTATGAATATACTTTATAGCCTCAATCAGCATACCTCCCGTTCCACAGGCTGGATCATAAACAGAATCGCCCGGCTGTGGATCCAAAAGCCAGATCATAAGCTTAACGATTGTTCTCGGCGTATAGAACTCTCCGGCATTCTTCTTTGACAGATCGGCAAATTTCTTGATCAGATATTCATAGGCATCACCCATTACGTCTGAGGGATAATCCGAATTTCGTAGCCTGACCTGCGACATATGCTCAATCAGATTTTTCAGCCGCTCGTCCGAAAGCTTATTTTTATCCGTCCAGTTTGCGTCGTCAAAGCTGGAGAAAAGCCCCGCTATCTTATCCTGATTGGCACGTTCAATACCATTCATGGCATTTACGATGGCTTTACCGATATTTTCGCTCTTATTTCTGACATCGATCCAGTGACACCCCTCCGGAATTTGAAATACATGATTCTCCGGGAAAGCTGCATACTCTTTATCTCCATCCGATTCCTTCAGTGCAATTTCTGTTTCTTCATCAAATGAATCTGATATCCTCTTGAAGAACAAAAGCGGCGTAATATAGCTCTTATACTCATCCTGATTGATAGGGCCTCTCATAATATTGCAGGCCTCAAAAAGATGGGAATACAGCTGCTGGCTCGGAGATTCGTTTTCCTGTTGTTTTTTCTTTTTATCCATTCCTTGTTTCCTCCTAAAACTTATACAGCCTCTGAAGCGTTTCATTCCATCTCGTTTCTGCCTTTTCAATGGACTCTCTATAAAATGCGTATTCGGCTTCATATAGCTCTACACTCTTTTTCTGTTCCGACAGCGCCGGCATTGGCACCTCCATACCTGCCAGATCTTTATAATTAAGGTTTATCGTCGTTGTTCCCTGCTGCATACTTATAATAATCTTCCGCCCAATCGGGCTGTCCAAAAATATTTTCAGATACTCTGGAAGCAGCATCTTCGGATTTGTCCTTATTACAATAAGATTAGATGAAGCTATACAGATAAAGCTCTGAGGACGAAAAACCGCACACCTCATAGCGGTTCCACGCGCAGGAATGATCAGATCACCTTCCTGCAGAATATAATTGCCTATCTTTCTTTCTGATTCCTCAATGTGATCTATTCCTTCAAAACTGATTTCATAATCACCGATATTGGATATATTCAGCACACCTATCGAACCTGATTTATCCTTCTTTGAAATCAACTTTCCACGGAATATTTCAGCTACATCCCCCAATGTTTCTTTGCGTATGTTGGTATCACGGAATTTTACCCACTCTTCGTCCTGCTGTGAAAAGATGCGGTCCACATTCCAGTCTCCCATATCATCCAGTTCTGAAGCCAGGACAAAAGTTTCATCTTCAACCTTGAACTCCGATACCATATCACGCTTGTTTTTCTGGCCGATTCCTGCAAGCCGTCGCACAGAAACATCATCACCCTTATTCGTGCCACCTATCGTCATGAGATAAGTCTTAATGCCAGTTGCTTTGAACGTTCCACTCGGCAGTTCCGTAATCTCTTCAATCTGGTACATACTCTGAACAAAGGCTCTTAAGTTTTCCGTTCTACCTTGACCAAATGTGATTCTTCCAGGAACAGTTATAACAAGACGTCCATCCTTATTAAGATGCAGAAGCAGATTCTCCAAAGCTACTGCATCAGATTCCTTGCATATAAAATGCTCTTCATCTGTCAGATTCTTCATTCCAAATACTGGAAGTGCCAGAATATAGTCAAACTTTTCCGGAAGGAAATCATAGCGATATATACTCTGCGAAATCACTCTTGTATTTGAACACCCCTTAAGCATGACTTCAAACAATGCCTCTATAAATTGATCAACAGTAGCTATCGTAAAGTCACAGTCATCTCGCTCTTCAGCAAGTTGGCGAATAACAGGAATGAACCGCTCCCCATCAGCGACAAGAACATTCCTTCTCTTTCCCTTCTTGTTCTTCTTAGGCAAATGCCTCGTATATTCAGGAAGCAGTGTATCTGAAACATACATCGCATACTTATCGTGCTTTTGAACCACTCTGACAGCGAAAGAGCCAAGATCTAAATCCGTATCCATAACCCTATATATAGAATAAAACTGATCCGGCGTATCAAATATACGTGCCATTCCAAAATCCGCCACAATGGTTCCCATAGCCCACCATGCGCTTTCCTTTGTCTCTTCTTTATCCGTTTCGGCCATAAGGCACTTTGACTGGAATGCAATAAATCCGGCTCCTAACCAAATGTCCGGTGATAGTCCCGCATAATGCATCGCATCTATGAGTAAATCCTGCTTTTTTGCCTGTTCCTGCGTAAGCATAGTCCTCTACCTCGTAAACAATCTCTATCGGTTTAATGTAGGATAGCATAGAGCCAGTAAAATGTCAAGCAAATATTTATATTTGATACTCAAATACCAAATTCAGTTCATCTTCACGCAACAAAAGATCAGACCACAGGTATTCCCTGAGGACCTGCGTCTTTTACCATTTTCTTCCATTCATCTGCCACCTATCATGCTCCTTAATTCTCCGTACCGCCTGCCGCAGCGTATCCGCCCTGCCATGCTGGTGATACGGATGTGATGCCCTATGCTTATGAAAAATAACACAGCTACCTTTCTCCGGATACTCCGGGTTGTGGATGTACCAGTAATGCCCCGTATTCCGGGACATTACCGTTACATCATATTCATCCGCCGCGATAATGGCAAAATATTTCCTATCCAGGCTTTTTAATTCTTCTTTACTGAACAATATCCGGCGCCTCCTTCCGGAACCACGCTTCCAGAGCCCTTTCCACAATATCTGCCGCCTCTGCCGTCTTCCGATCCGCAAAATACTTTTGGTACACTGCTGCCGACAGCTTAATGTTGACCATCTCTTTTTTCTTATGTCTGGCCGCCGAATCCGCTATTTCCTGAATACTCTTCTGTGTAATATTTCCAGACTCCGCCCTGATCGCCGCCGCATTCTTCGGATTCAGCTTCACCTTATCCTCTGACACTGCGACCGCCACAGCCTTCTGCTCTTTCTCCGATAAATAAGACAGATCCACAGCCGCCACCAGGGACAATGCGCCATTATCCAGGTTCTCTTTAAATTCAGGGATCAGCTTATCCACCCTCATATATCTTGCGATATTCCTTCCCGTCATGCCGTACTCGTTTCCCAGTTCATCCCGGCTCCTGGACTTGTGGACATCATGTCCACAAGTTCCTTCCTGGCCATTCAGAGCCGCAATCTCCTGAAGGATATCATTGCGCTTGCCCTGACTGCTGATCTTTTCATACCGTACCGCCAGGACAGCCGCTTTTTCTGACGGAAGCAGTTCCGAAAAAGACCGCTGGATCATATTGGTTTCAATCACATAGACAATCGCGTCTTCATCTGAAAGGTTTTCTTTCACAATGGCAGGGATTTTGTCAATTCCCGCCAGCATCGCCGCCCTCTGCCGGTTATGGCCGGAGAGCATCTCATACCCGTCTTCCTGTTTCCGGACGATCACCGGATTCAAAACTCCATGATCCCGGATGCTCTGAACCATGTCTTCCAGCCGCTCCCCTTCATACATCCGAAAGGGATGGCCGTGAAACGGGCGGATACTCTCTGCCGGCAGCATCCGAACAGCATTCTCCGGAACTGCTGTGGCTTCTTCCATCTGATCCAGCAAATCGATCGCGTCATTAAAAATCTTTCTCTTTGCCCCATTAGCTTTCAATAGAAATCAACTCCTCCGCAAATTTTCTGTATGCAATGCCTGCACTTGCCTTCGGGCTATACCGTTCCACCGGCATGCTGTAATAAATGCTTTTCCCCACCTTCACGGTATGGGGGATCCTCGTATCAAATATCCGGATCTGCCCCTGGAAACTTTCTGTCACCTGCTCCGTCAATGCCCTGCACAGGTTCGTCCTCGCCTCACACATGGTCATCAGGATACCCGCGACTTTAAGTTTCGGATTGATCCGGCGCCGGATCTTCATCACCGTCCGCAGATAGTCCTGCAGTCCCATCATCGCCAAAAGCTGCGGATTCACCGCGATAATGACCTCATCAGCCGCCGCAAGCGCATTGATGGTCAGCATTCCCAGCGAAGGGCAGGTATCAATCAGAATATAATCATATTTCTCCCTGAGCGGATCCAGGATCTCCGACAGGATCTTTTCCGCTCCCATTTCCAGCCGCAGCTTTGCGTCCGCCACAGACAGATAAATAGAAGAAGGAATAAAATCTACGCCGTCCTCTGTCCGGATGCACTTCTTCATAGCCGGAAGTTTTTCATCCTCTATCGCTGCCATCATCAGATGGCCGATGGTTTTTTCCAGTTCCCCTGTATTTTCAATCCCATAACAGGCCGTAGGGTTCGCCTGACTGTCAAAATCTACAGCCAGCACTTTCTTCCCCTGTTTCCGCAGTGCGTATGCAAGGTTCAGGGTGGAGGTAGTTTTCCCCACCCCGCCTTTCTGTGATCCGATAACGTAAATCTTTCCCATCATCAATACCGTCCTTTCTTTTCCGCGACCTTATCCGCCGTTTCCCTGCCGCTTTCCTCAAAAACATCCACATAGCTTGCTTCCTCTCTTGGAACGATCACCAGCCGCCCCTCCTCACACGTAACAGTAATGGATGTCCCGCAGTCAAATCCAGCTTCACGGAGCCACTGCCCTTTCAGCATAATGGCCGGTGTGGATTTATACTGATATCCGCTCTGCTCATAGACTTTCATATTTCTGAATTTTTTCATTGCCATAGATGTGCCTCCTTAAACCGTAAATGAATATTTACTTTAGAAATGCCTTTGTCTTCCAGTCATCGGCCGTCAATCCAACGGCACCACCTCCCTTAAATCCTTCTGACGGAAACATCGCTCAACTAACCTCGGCTTCGCCTCGCTAAGGCTCGCGATGTGCGTTCTCACTAAGCTCAGCTGACGCTTCGCTAAGTGTTCACAGCAAAAAACAGCTGCCAATGCATTTACGCATCAGCAGCTGCCGATTTAAGTTCCGTGTATTATTTATTTGACTGTTTCTCCTGATCCTTGATCCTGTAATAGTCTTCCATATCCAGGGTCAGATCCACATGAGTGTCAGGCTTTGGTTTTCGGTTGCTCAAGAGGCATACAGTTTCCACATGCTTATCATTGTCCAAACTTAATTCCATATTTTCCCCAATGATTGGTAGCTTGAATTTGATTGATTTGAGCCACTGTCCATTGGGCTGGCGCTCCGGAAAGATTTGTATTTCTGAAATCAGCGCTTCTATAAATCTTCTCCGGTCTACGTCATTCATCACCCCGTATAGTTTTTCAAAATAAATTAGAACCTTGTAGATGTTGTCTGCGGTTAGCTTTTCAGCCTCAATAGCCTGCTTTTTTGCCCTTGCCTCAACCAGAAGGTTTTCTTCCTCTTCTATCTTATCATACATTCGATAAAGCCTGTCATCAAGATCTGCTTTTCGTTTAATATAGTGACGATCATCAGGATCAAGCGAATCTATTTCTTCCATCAATTTGGATTTAGTGGAATAATACTGACGAAGTTGCTTTTCGTGATTCGCCACCTCCTGATCTATTGTGGAAGTGTCTACCTTCACATTGATTTTTTCCTGCATCATCGTGGCAAATTTAGGCTTGCTGACTAATGCTACTATGATTTCTGCGACTGCATCATCCAATAGTTCCTCATTGATTTGCTTTCTGTAATCGCACTTATGTCCACGGGTCATGGTGCGGTGTTTGCAACCATAGTAATAAAAATCCTTATACTTTGTTCCATCCTTTTTGTGTTTGATACATTTGTTTCCATACATTCCTGCACCACACACAGGGCATTTTACAATACCCGAAAGCAGATGAGCTCTCGTATCTTTTCCCTTATTTACATGCTCATATTTTTTTGCCTGAGCAAGTAATTTGACCTGCGCCGCCTGCCAGATTTCTTCGGAAACAATGGCTTCATGCAATCCGTCAACCAGTAAATAGTTCTCTTGTTCTACAAGATGATAGTCATTTCTGGTTCCATGTACTTTTTCTGTTCTTCTGCGTCCATAGGCGATTTTGCCACAATATACTGGATTTCTTAGTATTAGGCGAACCAAATGGGCATCAAACAGAGGATTTTTTCCATTTTGCCGTTGTATTTTTCGTATTCCGTGATTTTCCAGATATTTAGCAATGCCATTTGAACCAATATTGGTATTCACATATTGGTCGAATATCACGCGAATTGCTACTGCCTCTTCCTCGTTTATTTCCAGTTTTCCGTCCACAAGCTGATAGCCATACGGTGCAAATCCGCCGTTCCATTTTCCTTCTCTGGCCTTTTGGATACGTCCTTCCATCGTTTGGACACGAATATTTTCCCTCTCAATTTCAGCGACTGCCGAGAGAACGGAAATCATCAGTTTGCCAGCATCCTTAGAAGAGTCTATCCCATCCTCAACACAGATTAGATTCACGCCAAAGTCCTGCATAATCTGCAAAGTCGAAAGAACATCTGCCGCATTTCTCCCGAAACGGGATAATTTAAAGACAAGGACATAAGAAACTCCGTCTTTTCCTTCTTTAATATCATCCATCATTTGGGAAAACTGTACTCGGCCTTCAATGGATTTTCCGGACTTACCGGCATCCTCATATTCTCTTACAATTTCATAATCATTGTACTCTGCAAAAGCTTTCATTCTTGACTTCTGTGCGTCCAAGGAGTAGCCGTCAATCTGCATTGTTGTTGACACTCTGGTGTAGGTATAAACCTTTACTTTTTTCTTATCCATAAGCAACCTCACTCATAGTGCCACTGATGTGCACTACATAATATCATACATCGTTCCAGTTCCAAAATTGTTTGGACTATATTATCACGATATAATTATATCATGCAGCCTTTTTGATTTCAACAGATTCACACTTTAAATCGATAAACTCACTAATATTTTTCTTTTCTTTAGGGTCTGGCAAACTGTCAATATCTAAAACATCCGCATACTTCTCGATTAAATCAGCAAGCAAATCCGCAAGGCCATTCCATTCATCTCCCATAAGCCATTTCTCCCAAAATCAAAAAGAAATAAGTATGAAATCCACTCAAACATTTATCCCCTCTTTATATCAAAGAAGTGCTGCGCCGATTATCCCGACGCAGCACCGCTTCTCTCTTATTTTTTGTATCGTATTCTCTGGACAGCAGGACTGCCCATCAGCACACCCCCGATACAGGGAATATTCAAGCCGGTTCAGGGTTAGTCAGCCGGATGGCTGCTGAAGCCGCCGCATACCGCCGATAGGTGGTTGGCACCATATTCGCAGTAAGTTTCGGTGAGTGGCACGGTTCCTTGCGCTGCGCGTCCTGGCACTTTCCGGCCCACCACAGGCCGGTCATCAGCCACCAAATGACCGCTCGGCCCCTTTGATGTTATCGTATTGACGGATGCTCTGACCATCCGCAGGGGGTTATCGCGTTTGTGCTATGCGATGCTCGGCGCAGCACTCAAAAACTTGAATACTGAGTATGAACGGATTGCCCGTTGTTTTTCAAGGTACACAGTCAAAAGGGGTTTCTAAAATCCCTTTCACTATATAGGAGGGAAAACGGGCAATCGTTGATAGTTACGCCGCAACTTTTTTTCGGATTTTCTTCAAAGCGGAATGCACGGAACGCATGACCGCCGATTTATTGCAGTCCTGCATTTTGGCAATCTCTGAATAGGAGTATCCGTAGAAAAAATGGAGAATGAAACGCCACCGCTGCAACGGGGGAAGTTTCTCCAGCACGTGGCCAATTTCCAGCAAGGTTTCCAGGCGCTCGGCGGTTTCTTCCAGCGACTCCGTAGCCAGATCATACAGCAGGCAATCATCAAAAGATTTCCCTTCGATATGTTTCCGGCGCTCATACCGCTGCCGTTCCTCCTGCTTTCGGCTTTCCTCGTAAACGCGGTAGATTTCAAGTGATACTTCCACATCGACAGGGCGGTGATCAGCATTTAAGATTTTGACAAGATACATAGAGCGCCCTCCTTTATGCAACACGAAACAGCGCGACGATCTTATCATCGTCCTGGGGGTCAACAAGGAGCGGGCATGGCTGGGCATTCGCAGCGCCAGGCGGCGCAGGGGTCGGCGCAGGCTGTGTCAGGATGAGAAGCGATTCACCAGGGGCCAAATGGATTACTTTAATGGTTTTCAACATATTGCAACACCTCCGATTATTTTCTGAGGGCTTGTCCCTCTACATATCGGAGATTTCAGCGCCCCTCAATTAAGGGGGCGTACAAATTTCTTGAACGGAATAGGCAAAGGCAAGGACAGCATCACAAGAATGCTGTCCTTGCTTTCACTTATTCAGCTAAGAAGCTGCGGAGCCGGTGAAAGGCCCTTTGAAGCAGAAGTGTGACCGCTGCCGGTGAGCAGCCAAAGATGACTGCAATCTCCTTGTACTGATACCCTTCCCAAAAAGCCAGCTCGATAGCGAAACGCTGCCGGTCTGTCAGACGACGCAAGCCATAAGCCAGCTTTTCGTTCCGGACGGTATCAATAAAATCCTCCACCATCAGTTGCTCCGTAAAATCATCCTGGATATAGATAGACCGCTCCTTGTATGTAAGTTCCTCGCTCATACTCTCCAGGGAGTAGCAGTGATACCGGAACCGGCGGTCAGAGTTTGCAATAATACGATCCTCGTTTTTAAGGCTCGCAGCCCAATCTTTTTCGGCCATAAGCCTGTTCTCCTTTCTGATGTTTGTCTGCGTGGGCGGGTAGACAAACGGGGGAGAACGGCACTTCGGAGCAAATCCGAAGTTTGACAAAATACGACAAGAAAAAGCGCCGGACAGCTTTTGTAACTGTTCGACGCTATTTAAAGCCCATGAGCAAGAATTATAATTCTTTTTATATGTGACTGATTGTTCTGCTTGATGGGCGAAGTATGTTCCTGGACTGAAATCTATTTTTTTGAGAATATGTCTCCTTTAGAGGGATAAATCAAAATGCCGTCCATATTCGCCTCCCCCGGCGAAACACAGACGACACACCTTTAGGCCCTGTCTTGAACCGCCGTTTTTTTTATTGGCGGTTAAGATAAGGCCAAAAAGAGAATGATTTGTTGATATATAGGAATAATAATTCCGATTTAACCAGAATTATAGAGGGATGTCAAAACCTCTTTCAGCACGATACAATGTATATGAGGTGAACGATTATGCCGGAAGATATGCTACAGTATCTCGGGGCTTTTATTCGTAAAAGTCGGAAAGATTGCGAATTGACCCAAGATGAATTGGCGGAGCAATCTGGCGTATCGGCTCGGCATATAGCAAAAATCGAGAAAGGACAAATAAATCCATCTTATGAAGTCCTTGCCACATTGAAAAAACGACTCGGATTTTCTGGTGAAACCCTATTTCATCCAGAGTTAGAACAGGACGATGAGATTAATCAGTTTATTGGAAAATATCTTGCCTGTTCTGAACGTGATCGTAAAATATTAATCAAGACACTAAATTGTTTGGCTAACGAATTGCTATGCAAAGCCGATACATCAGAAGTTGATACCGAAGATACTAAGTGAACTCAGCAGAACAGAAATTATTCTTGTTCTGCTGTTTTTCTTTATCATGAGGACAAATGAAATAATGCTCTTATTAAAAAAACCAGCAGGCAAAATTTTCACCCACTGGCTGTCTTACTCTTATAGTAAGACAAGAATACCACCATTCATTAACAGCTTTTATTCCCCACTATTTTGTTTGCGGTATTCAGCCGGGGGGATTTTTAGCACATCCCGAAATGCTGTGGCAAACTTACTTTGATTTTCATAGCCGACTTTATTTGCTATTTCGGCTATGGTGGACTGCGTTTGCCTTAATAAGATCGCAGCCTGTCTAATACGATACTCTTTCATATAGTTTCCGATAGGCTGCCCAAAAATCCCTTTAAATGTATCTTTTAAGGTTGTTGGGTTTATTAGGTATTCTTTTGAAAGCTCCTCAATCGTCGGACGTTCCTGCAGGTTTGATACCAGTCTTTTATGGATTGTTTTAATAATCTCTACCTGCGGCGACGTATATAGTTCTCGTCGTTTCTCTTTGGATACATCAACCATACACAGAAATAAAAGTAATTCCTGTACTTTCAACCTGAAATACGGCTTTTGTAAACAATCTGGCACAGAATACAACTCTGAAAAGATATGTTCGATTTCATCTTTAGCCCGCATAATGAAGCAATTTCCATCAGCGCAAAACTTCTCTTTGAATTGAAGAATATCTATGCCGCTGTCCGAGAGGATTTCAGGCGGATTTTTCACTACTACGGACAAATTGATAACGACGGAAATTCCCCGGTAGTGTTTCAGGGGAAATGACATTTCCGAAGCACAGTTATCCATCGTATGAATAGAGAGGTCGCCCTCTCCGAGATAGAGGCAAGAGCCGCTTGGCAGGCGGCAGCCTTCCCGTCCTTCCCGGCAATGGTTGATCTCCAAAATGTTTTTATCAATGTTCCCATCCCAATAGCAGCTTGTCGCTTCAAAATCGTTATAGATAAGCTGTATGCCGGGATAGACCTGATAGACCGTCATAAGTCCGAGGCCATCCGCACAATCCATTTTATAGACAGTACAGTAACCGTCGTTATCTTTCGGAATGACTGCGGATAACCCTGTTGATGAAAAATGGGTATTCTCCATAGCTGTCCTTTCCGCTGTATCTAAGTTGTTTATCTGTTGTGCCAGAGTCTTTCTGACATCTTTTATTATATAGGTTTTTCTCATATTGCACCGCTCCAATCAGCAGGATTTGAAATCCAAATAGAACCCACTTTGAATTATAGTACGTCATGGCTAACCGTGCAAATGAAAAAAGCCGATGCCCTTTGTCAAACAGGGGCACCGGCCAGATACAGCTTATTTATTGCAATATTCTTTGCCTACACAGCCGGAGCAGCCGCCACCGCAGCAGGAACCATTCTTCCGATCCCTATGGATTTTCCGAACAGCCCATACCGCATAGAGAGCAATCCCGGCCACAATTACACCTGTTACAATCATTTAGACTCCTTTCCGGCTGGCACTCCACAAGTCATCCGCCGTGGGCTGCCAGTTCCTTGCATACGGCTCGCACTTGTCGCAAAGATGGTCTACCGACTCCGGCGACTGCAAATCCGTAGACTTTGCGCCGGTGCGTTTTACCATATCCCTCAAAATCTGCGGGTTTTCCAGCATGGGGCAGGGCCGCAGCATATTTTTGTTGAATGGCTGCCCGTCATGGTAGGCCATGAATAGCGGGCTTTTCAGTGCGTCCAATAGGCTGCAATCGTGAATGTTCACATTGGAATAGTGGATGAACACACAAGGCTCCACATCCCCGGCAGCATTGATGTGGAGATAGTTTCGGCCTCCGGCAATACAGCCGCCAACATACTCTGCATCGTTCTGGAAATCCATGCTGAAAATCGGCTTTGTGTTCCGAAAAGCACGGATACGTTCGTAAACGATTTTTCTCTGCTCCGGCGTGGGCAAAAGTGCTGGTACAGCTTCATTGCCAACGGGCATATAGTGGAAGAACCAGACAAACATAGCCCCCATGTCAATCATCATGTCGAAAAACTGTTCGCTGCTGATGTCGGCATAGTTCGCGCTGGTATAGCAGGTTGAAATGCCAAAGGGCAGCTTATATTCCCGCAGCAAGTTCATGGCCTGCATGACTTTTTCAAATACGCCGTTGCCCCTGCGTCCGTCGTTTGCCTGTTCAAATCCTTCCAGACTGATGGCTGGGACGAAATTTTTTACCCGCAGCATTTCTTTACAAAACGCTTCGTCAATCAGGGTGCCGTTCGTGAATGAGAGGAACGCACAATCAGGATGCCGCTCACACAGGGTAATCAAATCCTTTTTGCGAACCATCGGTTCCCCGCCCGTGTAGATATACATATAGACGCCCAGATCCTTACCCTGACGGATAATGCTGTCGATGGTTTCCAGACTCAAATTCAGTTTATGACCGTATTCGGCTGCCCAGCAGCCGGTACAGTGCAGATTGCAGGCCGATGTAGGATCTAACAGAACCGCCCACGGAATATTGCAGTTTTCCTTCTTCCGCATTTCCTCCTGAACGGCACCGCCTTTCAAGGCGGAGTTGATAATAAAATTCTGGAATAGTGTTTTTCGTACCCCAGTATCCAACTGATAGGCTTTCAAAATCAGTTCATACCAATTTCCCTTTTCTGCAATCGCTTTTCGGAAAGCGGCCCGCTGACTTTCATACCAGCCATCGGGCAAGGCTTTGTCGATCAGGTTCATTGCTTTGGGAATATTGGTTTCCGGCTCCTTTTCCAGATAATTCAGAACCGTGTTTACAGCCACAGTAAAGGCCGTGTTTTTTACAGACTCGATAATACTCATTTTTCCTTTCTGCTGGCAGAACACAAGCTCTGCCAGCTTTCCCCTATGTATTTCTCTATTCTTCGCGCAGAAGATTTCTCATTACCAAAAGTCCAGCGCCGATTACAGAAATAACGACGACTGAACAGAAGATTTTTTTGAATGTCATATTTTCACCTCACAGAAGAAGTCCAATTCGATAAACAGCGAAAGTGATAACCCACGCCACAACCAACTGGAACAATGCAGACAGCAGCATCCAACGAGTGCTGGCCGCTTCCTTGCGGATCGTTGCCAATGTCGCCGCACAAGGAATATACAGCAGGCAGAAAATCATCAGGCAGAACGCATTGAGCTGTCCAAAACCGGCAGCTCCTAAAATGCCAACCAGCGTATTCATTCCTGCTCCCGAATTGATATTCGGGACTCCGAACAGGACGGCACAACTGGACACAACAACTTCCTTTGCAGAAATACCGGCAATCAAAGCAACGGCAATCTGCCAGAAGCCCAATCCAATCGGTGCAAAGAACGGCACCAGCCAATGGCCCAAAATGGCTCCGAAGCTCTCTGTCATTTCCGTGGTATAGCCATGAGGCCCAAAATTCAGGATCGCCCACATGAGGATAGAAGCCATGAAAATTGTGGTTCCGGCTTTGGTAAGGTAATCCTTCACCTTTTCCCATACATAGATAGCAACGGTTCTGCCACTCGGCGCTTTGTACTCCGGCAGTTCGATCAGCAGATAGTTTTCTGAAGTCTTGCGGTCAATCAGATGGATCACCGCCGCCACAAGAATAGCAACCACTAAACCGATCAGGTACATAGAGTACGCTACCAGCATAGCCCGGTCTGCAAAGAACATTTCCGCAAACAGTATGTAAATTGGCAGACGGGCGCTGCAACTCATAAAAGGCGTAATCAGCATGACTTTGAAGCGGTCACGCCGGTTTTCCAGAGTCCGCGACGCCATGATTGCCGGAACGGTACAGCCAAACCCTAATATCATGGGGATAAATGCCCTGCCGGATAGTCCCAGCTTGCTCATAATTCCTTCCATAACATAGGCAACGCGGGCCATGTAGCCGCTGTCCTCAAGAAAAGCCAAAGCAAGGAACAGGATAAAGATGTTTGGCAAAAAGGTCAGGATACCGCCTACACCGGCGATAATGCCATCTACCAGCAGGGAGCGAAGCACTTCATTGACACCGGCGGCAACCAGCCCGTCACTGATTAAGGCAGACAGGCTTTCAATCCCCATCTCAAAATATCCTTTCAGCCAGTCCCCAATCGTAAAGGTCAGGAAAAATACCACGGCCATGATAACAAGGAAAATGGGGATGCTCCATACCTTATGTGTCAGCACACGATCCACTTTCTCCGTCAGGGCATCTTGCCGGTCTTTATTTACCAGAACTTCCCTGATAATCTCCTGAATGAAATCGTATTTCTCGTTAATGATGTCTGACTCATAATTGCGATCCAGCACATCGGGCAGGTCAACCGGGTAGTTTGCTGTGATCTCCTTATCCTGTTCCAACAGCTTAATCGCATACCAGCGATAATTTGTCAGGCCCGGATACTTCCTTTTCAGCTCCGCCATAATAAGGTCAATCTTATCTTCAATGGCATCACTATAAACCATTGCATACTCGGAATGGTGGTCGTGCCGGTGCTTGGACGTATATTTGTGGTGATGGATCAGGCAATCCGGGTCTTTGCAGTCCTTGTGGTGCGCTGCTGCGTGCAGCAGCACATCCAGACCTGTCCGCTTTCTTGCAGAAACCGGAATAACCGGGATGCCCAGCATTTCGGGAAGCCGGTGTGTGTCAATTTCCATGCCCCGTTTCTCTACAATGTCCATCATATTCAGGGCCAGCACAACCGGCTTTCCCAGCTCCAAAAGCTGTAAAGTTAAGTACAAATTTCGTTCCAGCGCAGAAGCGTCTGCAACGTCAATAATTACATCGACTTCATCACTAAGTATAAACTGCCGGGAAACCTGCTCCTCCATCGTGTAAGAAGTCAGGCTGTAAGTGCCGGGCAGGTCTACCAGACGGATGTTCATATCGTGGTCTTTAATGGCTCCCTCTACCTTCTCAACAGTAACACCCGGCCAGTTTGCCACTTTCAGGTTTGCGCCGGTATAAGCGTTGAAAATTGTGGTTTTCCCGCAATTTGGATTTCCGATGAAGCCGATAGTCAGATTTTCACCCATCGGAATTTACCCCACTAAAATGTTTTGTGTGATATTGCGCCCTAATGCGAAGCGTGTCCCGCGTATTTTTACGATCAGGATGCCATGTCCTTTGCTATTCAGGACAGTAACGGGAGTGCCGCGTGTCATTCCCAATGCTTCAAGGCGCTTTTCAATGTTTACAGGTAGCTTAATATCTTGCACTTTATAATTATTTCCTATGGTTCCGTCACAGAGGTACATAGCTGTCCCTCCTTAGCGTAAAGTCTGTGATGTGGGCGGCATTTTGCGAAATTCAGAAGCCATCATTGCAATGGTAATCACAACCAGAACAGCGTCCGTTAAGGCAATCGCCAGCCATACACCACGGATACCCAGCCCGCCAATCATCGGCAGAAGCACACACAGGGGGATAAACAGGATAATTTGGCGGAAAAGAACCAGCCATGTTGCTTTGTTTGCTTTGCCCAAAGACTGGAACAGCGTTACCGCAATCAGGAAGCTACCCTGCAAAACATAGGTACTGAACATGATGCGGAAGTTTGTCGCGCCCGACGCTGCAACACCCGGCGTTGTAATGAACATGGAAAGCACCTTTTCCGGGAGTAGCTCGGCAGGTATCCAGAACAACAGGGACAGGATGGTGGCGGCTGCGATAAATACTTTTGTCAGCAGCTTTACACGGTCGTAATCTTTCGCCCCGTAATACATGCCGAT
>OGYI01001997.1_pt1 | contig 17121 bp, 15 predicted proteins | sample 1576521 | NCBI WGS metagenome assembly OGYI01 (sample SAMEA3541484, study PRJEB24748) | human gut metagenome | biome: human gut; feature: human-associated habitat; material: faeces | place: China | collected 2012
CATCTGCCCCCCCAGCGCGTGCCTCCTCGGCATCCTCCGGCTCGGCATTCGCGAACACGCCGTCCGCCGCCGCCTCGGCAGGCGCAGAGCCCCCGAACGCCCGCGGCACGCCCACCGCCCGCGTGGCCGTGCGGTACACGGGCGCGGCATCCGCCTCGTCCTCGGCCTGGGCCGCGCGCTCGTCCTCCAGATACTCGTACACGAGCATCTCGAACTCCTCGGCATCCAGATGCTCGGGCACCAGGCCGATCTCCGGCCAGCGCGTGGGTTCCACCAGCGCGCTCTGCGCCGACTGCGCGCGCACGTCGTCGAACACGTCCGCCAGCGCGTTGTGCTCGGCCAGCTCACGCGCGGCGGCATCCTCGGACGCAGCCTCGCCGAAACCGTCCGCGCACGCCGGCCCCATCGCCTCTTCGCTCATGCGCGCACCTCTTCCGCCCCGTCGTCCTCGCCGCCGAACAGCAGCTCCACCCGCGCGTCGCGCAGCGAGCAGTGCTCGCACATGGCACAGGGGATGGACAGCTCGTCGCACGGCACCGCACGGTCCAACTCCTCGATGGACGCACCGCGACGGATGAGGAAGTCGCCCACGAGGGCGCGCACGCCTTCCGTGGCGAAGTACGTCGTGTGCAGCTTGTCCGACGGCACGCCGTCAAGGGCAGCCTTCACGTCTTCGGGCCTTATGGCCAGCGCTTCCGCGAACGTCTTGCCCTCTACCATCGAGCAGATCGTGCTCGCGCACGCCGTCATGGCCAGGCAGCCGCGCGACTTGAAGCCCATGCGCACGAACGTCTCCGCCTCCGGATCGATGACGGCGAACAGACGCAGGGCCACCTCGCCGCGCTTCGACTTGCCCACCATGCTCTGCGCGTTGAAGCCCTCGGGGGCGCCGCTGTTCTTGAAGTTCGCCACCACGGCCAAAAGCGTGTCCGAGTAGCCGCCCGTACCCGCCTCGACCTCCGTCTGGTACACGTCGGCCGTGCGGATGACGGCGCGCTCGTCTGGCTCGACGTACACGTTCCTCGACTCTCCCATCGCCTGCTCCTTCTCGTCGTCAGACCGTCCGCCGAACGACGAAGCGCGAGCGGACGGCAGCGGAAAGCTTCACCGAATGGTTCAATAATGCACGTTGCCCCCGCGCCGGCCTACCCTCTTTAGGGATAAAATTCGGTTTCGCGGCGGAAAGTCCTGCTATCCTGATTTCCACGCCGCGCGAGAACGAGAGCGCGGGAATAGTTGACCCAGTTTGTTTACAAAAAGCCGACGACGATTACGCACGGCGGCCGAAGCGTTACCATGTTGCCATTATACGAACGGGGAGGATCGGTTTTGGCATATCAAGCGCCCCATGAGGCAGCGGCCCGCACAGCCGAGCGGGCATCCGGCCGCCTGGAGCCGACCGCAGACGGTCATGCTGGCACCATCGCAAAGCAAACAGAAGACGAGCACAGCGCCCGGCAGACACCGGGCGACTTCTTGCGCACCTGCGCACAGCTCTGGCCGCTCGTGGTGGGCCTTGCGTTCGGACGGGCAGGGCTTATCGTTGCCAGCTATGGCAGCTACACCAGCACGGACGAGGACATCTTCACCGACGGCGCCATGCTCGTGGCCTTGAGCGTACTGGCCGTGTTCTTCGTCGTCATATCGGTTGGCAAGGTCTCCCTCGGCAAGCGCGTCACGAACGCCGCCATGCGCATCTGCATCGCGTTGGAGGCCTTCACGCTCGTGGCCTTGGCAACGCCCGAGCTGGCCGATATCAACAACCCAGCCGTAAGGTTCGCCTTGAGCGCACTCTGCACGCTCGTGTCGTCGGCCACCATCTACTACTGGCTGCGCCGAGCCCGCGGCACCGGCACCATCGTCGCGGCCCTGTTCGTGTTCTCGGCTCTCATCTTGAGCGAAGTCGAAATCTACCTGTGCACGCTGCTGCCCGTCGCCGTGGGGAACCTGGTTGCCACCGTGCTCGTGCTGGTGCAGTACCCGTGCATGCTTTGGGCCAGAAAACGCACGCAGCCGCACGACATCGCGGCAGGAGCATCGCAGTCCAACGACTATTTCGGCTTCACGAAGACCATGATCCAGAGCAAGCAGTTCCTCGCGGCCACGGCCATCGGCATAGGCGTCCTCTCTGTCGTGATCGGCTTGCTGCGCGGCTATCCCAGCGGCGAGGCCATCGCGTTCACACCGGTGACACGCGCAGCGTATGGCCTGCTCACCGTCGGTATTAGCGGTGCTATCATAGCGCTGGTCCTGCACGGCCGCCAGCGGGTGCTCACCGTGGGCATCTTCATCGTCATGGAGCTTCTGGCCTGCCTCGCGCTCGTTGCCTATGCCGCCTTCCCCGACATGTTGGACATAGGCGCCGTGTTCACCACCACGCTCAACGCGCTCATGGTGGCTTTCACCTGGTACGTCGTCATCGCGTTCATGAGCTACGGTTGGCGCGACCCGTACTACTACGCCATCGCCGGCTGGCTCGTGTGGCTGGGATGCCGCGCTATCGCGCGCGTGGCGCTGTTGGGGTCGTTCGACCTTGTGCCGAACGAGACGCTCATGAATGCGCTCATGGGATCATGCATCGTCGTATCGGCCCAGGTCATTTTCGTGCAGTTCCTGAACATCGCACGCCGCGACGTTCAGGAACAGGAGCAGCAGAACGCCCGGCAGGAGAGTGTCCTCGTGAAGATCATGGGACTGGACGAGCACGAGAGCCTGGCCGACGTGCGCCAGGCGTCCATGAAGCACAACGCCGAGGAGATGGGGCGGCAGTTCCTGCTGTCCGACCGCGAGATGGAGGTGCTCGCGCTCTACGCGCTCGGCTACACCCAGAAGCGCGTGGCCGAGGAGCTCTACATCACGCCGGGCACCGCCCATGCGCATATCAAGCGCATCTATGCGAAGACCGGCTTGCACTCGCGCCAGGAAATCCTAGACTATATGCAACAGTACACATCGTAGAACGGGGAGGGGCAACCGGTGCTTCATTTCGATTCGGACTATATGGAGGGTGCGCATCCGGCCATCATCGAGCGGCTGGCTGCAACAAACCTCGACCAGACGAGCGGCTACGGCACCGACGAGGTGTGCGCCGCCGCCCGCGAGCGCATCCGCGAAGCGTGCGCGTGCCCGCACGCGAACGTGTACTTCCTGGTGGGAGGCACGCAGGCCAACGCCGCCGTGGCCGACCAGATCCTGCGGCCCTGGGAGGGCATCGTGTCGGCGACCACCGGCCACATCACCGCGCACGAGGCGGGCGCGGTGGAGGCGTGTGGACGCAAGACGCTGCCGCTGCCGCAGCACGACGGGAAGCTGGACGCCGCCGAGGTGCGGGCGCTCTGCGAGGCGTACTGGGCCGACGAGAACCGCGAGCACATCGTGGCACCGGGCGCCGTGTACATCTCGCACCCCACCGAGTACGGCACCGTGTACTCGCTGGCCGAGCTGGAGGCGTTGGCGCAGGTGTGCCGCGACTTCGACATGAGGCTGTTCATGGACGGGGCGCGCCTGGGCTACGGCCTGGCCGCCGTGGGCGCCGACGTCACGCTGGCCGACATCGCACGCTTGTGCGACGCGTTCTACATCGGCGGCACGAAGGTGGGCGCGTTCTGCGGCGAGGCCGTGGTGTTCACGAAGCCGGGGCTGGACGACCACTTCTTCACGCTCATGAAGAAGCGCGGGGCGCTGCTGGCGAAGGGGCGTTTCCTGGGGCTGCAGTTCGACGTGCTGTTCGAGGAGGAGAACAGCGGGCTGCGCTACGTGAACGCCGGCCGCCACGCCGTGGCGCTCGCGCAGCGCCTGGCCGAGGGGTTCCGCGCGAAGGGCTACGACCTGCACCTCGACTCGCCCACCAACCAGCAGTTCGTCGCGCTGGACGACGCCTCCAAGGCGCGCCTGGCCGAGCACGCCTCGTTCGGCTTCTGGGAGCTCACGCCCGACGGCCGCACCGTCGTCCGCTTCGCCACCAGCTGGGCCACCCGTCCCGAAAGCGTGAACGAGCTTCTGGCGCTGCTGTAACACGATAAAAGCCCCGGCTCGCTTTACAGCGAGCCGGGGCTTCGTTGCGTTCTTAGCACGAGCGCTCGTGCTACGGCTGCGGCACGAGCGGCGGGAACTGGGGCAGCTTCGGGGTTCCCATGCGCAGGCTCAGCTGCACCTCGCAGGGCTTGCAGGCCTGGCTCAACTCCACGTCGCTTTGCACCGACATGTACATATACGTATCGACGGCATCCCAACCCGTGATGCGCATGAGCAGGCGCTGCATCTCCTTCGAGACGTTCATCAGAGCCTCGTCGAACTCCTGCGCGCTGGCGTTCACGTACCACTTGCCGTGCGGGCCGAACGTCTCCAGCACGGGCCAGTTCAGCTCGAAGTCCTTCACCAGCGACACCTTCACCGTGATCTCGGCCGCGATCTCGATGCCCGTGCCGCACAGCTCGGCATCGCCCATGGTGGCGTGCACGTCGCCCATTTGCAGCAGCGCGCCCGGCACGCGCACGGGGAAGTACATACGCGTACCCTTCGTGATCAGCTTGTTGTCCAGGTTGCCACCGTGCGCGCCCACGAAGCCATCGATGACGTCCTCGCCGTCAGGCGCGGTGCCGATGACGCCGATCATCGGGTCGATGGGGAACTTCACGCCGTTGAAGTCGGCCATGCCGTCCTCGATGGGGATGATCTTGCTGCGGTAATCCGTCGTTTGGTACAGCGGTCCGCAGTGGTCGTCGGTGGCGATTACGCCATGATCGGCCACTTGCACGTCGTAGATATCCACCACCAGCACGTCGCCCGGCTCGGCGCCCTCGATGTACACGGGGCCGGCCGCCGGGTTCGTGAACCCGTACGAGAAGTTGAGATCCTTCATGGTGACATCCTCGTTGGGGATGCGCCCGGCGAAGCAATCCTGCGTCTTGAACAGCAGCACCTCGCCCGGTTGCGCGGTCGCGCACGGCGCGTTGTCCTTGGAAAACGCCAGAACCTGATCGGTGATAACCTGCATGAAGTCCTCCTTCTACGACAGCCCCAGCCACGTGGCGAACTTCGGCACGTAGCCCATGACGAATATGATGATGATAAGCGCCGGAATGCCGAACTTCAGCCACAATTTCGACCAAGCCGGGAATTTCACGCCCTTGCCCGTGTCGGCCTCAGCCAGGAAGTTGTCCCAGCCCCAACCGCCCTTCGTCACACAGAACAGCACGTAGAACAAGCTGCCCAGCGGCAGCAGGTTGTTCGACACGATGAAGTCCTCGATGGACTGGATGTCGCCGATGGCCGGAACCTGCACGCCCGCCAGCACGTTGAACCCAAGGGCGCACGGCAGGCTGAGCACCGTCACGATGATGGCCGTGCGGGCGACCGCCGTCTTGCGCGTCCAATTCCATTTGTCCATCGACCAGCTGATGAGGTTCTCGAACACCGCGATGATGGTGGACAGCGCGGCGAAGCTCATGAACACGAAGAACAGCGCGCCCCACAGCTGCCCCGGCGGCATCTGGTTGAACACGCTGGGCAGCGTGACGAACACGAGGCCCGGGCCGCTGTCGGGCTGCACCGAGAACGCGAAGCACGCGGGGAAGATGATGAGGCCCGCTACGAGCGCCACCGCGGTGTCGAGGCCGCAGATGCGCAGCGCCTCGCCGGTGAGCGAGCGCTCCTTGCCGATGTAGCTGCCGAAGATCTCCATGGCCGAGATGCCCAGCGACAGCGTGAAGAACGCCTGGCCCATGGCCGCGTACACCGCGTCGCCGAACGTGGCCCACTGTTCGGCGCTTGTCGCGCCCGCGAACAGCTTGCCGAAGTCGGGGATGAGATAGAACTTGAGGCCTTCGAGGCCGCCCGGCAGCGTGACCGCGCGCACCACGAGCACCGCCATGATGCCCAAGAGGCAGATCATCATCACCTTCGTGATGCGCTCGACGCCCTTCTGCAACCCCAGGCTGCACACGAGGAAGCCCAGCACGATGACCACGAGCATCCAGCCCACCAACTCGGTGGGGTTCGCCAGCATGTCGTTGAACACGGCGCCGACGCCCGCGCTGTCCAGGCCGTTGAACGCGCCCGTGCCCATCTTCACCACGAACGACAGCATCCAGCCGCCCACCGTGGTGTAGAACATCATGAGCACCATGCAGCCGATGTAGCCCCACCACGAGAACCAATGCCACTTTCGCGACGGCTGCAGCGTGTCGAACGCCGCCGCCGAGCTCTTCTGGCTGGCACGGCCCACGGCGAACTCCATCACCATGACGGGCAGGCCCAGGATGACGAGGAATACGAGGTACATCAGCACGAACGCCGCGCCGCCGTATTCGCCCGTGATGTAGGGGAAGCGCCACACGTTGCCCAGACCGATGGCGCACCCCGCGGAAATCAAGATGAAGCCCAGACGCGAGCCGAACCGTTCGCGCTTGGCGACGCCCGCTCCGGCCACGTTCGCCGCGCCGGCCCCCTTGCCGTTGCTCATACCATACCTCTCCCGATGATTCTTGTACGAAATTGCCCGTAAGAAAAGCGTTACGATTGTAGCGTAAGAATTGTATGGTTGAGGCTTGAATCTGCTGGTCACTTCACCTTGAGAGGGGCAACTCGCTCCATGTCTTCGTCTATAGGAATGTAGCCAAGCGAAGCTAAGACGCAGCGTCCTACATGATAGCCAAGGTTGACCGGCACGGCATTCCCAATTTGTTTATATTGATTTGCGAGACTTCCCGAAAAAGACCAGTCATCTGGGAAAGTTTGAATTCTTGCATATTCTCTAACCTTCAGAGGTCGTGTTTCCGATGGATGGCACCTCTCTGTCTGCTTTTGGGCAGGAGCGCATGTCAATGTTAGACTCGGCTGATCCCACGACAGACGTCGCGCCATACCGGTTCTTCCTCCGGAAAGATGATAGCTGCCCCCCATGTATTCACGAGCAACGTCATCCGGAAGATCCCGCCAGCAACCACCTTCAGGAACGCGCTCCATGACCTTCCGCTTCTTCTCGGGATATTCTTGACCCTCCGAATCGGGACAGCCCTCCAATGCCTGCTTAAGCGAAATAAAGTAGTCACGCTCCTTCGGGAATAAGATCGGGCAATCAAGATCTTTTCGAACTGCGAAGATAATGAGCCTCTCGCGCTTTTGAGGAACATCAAGGTACTGAGCACGAAGAATCTTGTAATTGACCCTGTACCCCAGATCGTCAAGCGCCGCGAGCATCGTCTTCAACGTCCTGCCGCCATCGTGGCGTTCGAGCCCCCTGACGTTCTCTCCGATCGCGATTTTCGGCTGCACAACATGAATAGCGCGGGCAAACTCGAAGAACAGGGTGCCCCTCGTATCTTCAAAACCTTTTGATTTACCCGCATAGCTGAACGCCTGGCAAGGAAATCCCGCCTGCATTATCTCGGCCTGATAGGGGCTGAATTCGACATCGTGAACATCCCGATCGTCAATAACCCAATTCAATCCATGAGCATCGCTGTTGTCTTTCAACGCCTGTGCCGCATTCTTGTCGAACTCGTTCAGAAGTACATGATTGATTCCAGCATTGCTGAACCCGAGCGCAGTGCCTCCGGCGCCGGCGAAAAGGTCTATGCAGGTCGCATCGTCGAATGTTTCGTCCGCACGCAGGATCTGATAATCAGTCGAGTCCCCTTCGCCATTGAGCTTGCGGCGAAGGCGATGCAACTCGGCAAGATTGAACATACGCTTCTGGTTTTTATCTCGCGTTGACTTTATAAGACCGAGTTTGCTCCATCTTCTGATAGTGTCTGCCGAAACACCGAGCGCTTGCGCAGCAGCCGTCACGCTTGCAAACTCTTCTTTACCCATCGACCCTCACTTATAACCATTGCCTATGTAATGGTTATAAGTATACCTTATTGAGCTCAGTTCGTTGGCATGCTGATCAAGAAATATTCAAACATTCCTTCATCTTCGAACGGTTCTCCCTCGGCCACGTCTTTCAGAATGCGGGGAAACGCCATGTACAGCTCTTGAAGCGCATTCTCTTTGCCAAACGCCCACGTGTACGCAGTTGCACCATCACAGCATCGCACGGTTTCCTTCACGGGTCGCCCCGACACTTTCCAAGGACGATCGTATCTTTCCGGAGTCTTCGGAACGATTTGGACGAGATAGGAACTTGAACCGTGCATTTTCGAAAACGATTCCAACTTATCCCACATATGCTTCTCATCAGAAGCCTTGATGGTGTTGTAGCGATTCTTAACCTCAACGGCAATCGGTTCCGCATCGGAAGACTCCCGAACCATAAGATCGACGTCGCCGCCGCTGCATCCAAGATCCTTCCATCCCTCGGCAAGCCCGAGAACCGCCTGGTGCCAGCTGCCCACCGCATTCGAGATCGACTTGTTGATAGCCCTCAGCTTCTCGAACGCCATCATGCTTTCGGCGCTTTGATCGAACAGAACCGCCTGTACCATGATGGTGAAAGGATCGGGAGGGGTCTTCAAGGACTGGCTAGAGGCAAGCTTAGCCAATCGCTCGAAAGAATGCTTCGTGACTTCGAAAAGCTTCTGCTCATTTATCCAATCGAGCCCATACGAATGATCACGATCACTCATACTCTCCCCTTAAGACTCTGAGCCTGCATAATGGCAAAACTCGCTGTTTTTACTAGATCAAGCATATCATCTTTCCGCGAATGCCGCAGTGACTTTGCTGATGAGACTACCCTATCCATTAGAGCAAGCAGCACAAAATGCCCGAACATGACGAGGCCAAAGGAAAAGATACTTATCTGACTTTCTTCACGAAAGTTCTCCGATATGCCGCAAGCACGTTGCCGCGCGAAACCCGTCGCGGGCGCATTATAATGATGCGACGCAGCCTCGGGGGTCACGACGGAGGGGATATGGGGAACACCGACAAGCAGCATGGCGCAGGGCAGCTCGGTTCCGACCGACGCTACCTTGTCGCCGTTATAGGCTTCACGTGCCTGTACGCCGTGTGCGTGTCGTTCTTCTATTCCAGCTGGCTGGTCGGACGGCCGGGCTTTGCGCCCACGGCGTTCGACAACGTGCTGAATCCCTCCATCCTCGCCGCTTCGCTGCTGTTCTCGCTGCTCGTGCGTTCGAAACTGCCCCTCGGCCGCACGGCGTGCCTTGCAGCGGGTTACGCCGGCTTCGCGCTGGCGTTGGGCGGCACGTTCTTCGCCGCGACGAAGTCGCTCGACCCTGCCGTTGTCGCCGCTTCGGCGATAGCGGCCGGCATCGGCATGGGACTGGTCATGCCCTTCTATTTCGAGGCGTTCGCACGCTACTCGTCGCGCCGCATCGCCATCGCGTTCGGCATCATGTCGTTGGGCGGCATGGCGGCGAACATGCTGCTGGGGTTCGCGCCCGACGCCGTTTCGCTGGCAGCGTACGCGGTGCTGCTCGGCGCGTCGGCGCTGTGCCTGGGCTTCGCGCACCGTGCGGAAGCCGATGGAAGCGAACGCCGCGATCCCCCGTCGCATGCCCGCGGGGCGCTCTCGAAGCACGATTTCCTCAACGTGTTCCTCGTATCGGGAGTGTGCACGTTCGCGCTGTCCATCGTGTACGGCATCCTCGACACCGCGGCGACGGGCACCAGCGCCTCGCCCGCCGCGTCGATCCTCATCTCGCAGTTCGGAGGCATCGCGGCGGCGGCCGTGTTCCTCGCGTACTTCGGAACCCGTTCGAAGCCGAACCCGTCCATGCTGTTCAACGTGGTGTTCGGCATCCTTGCTACCGGCATCCTGTTCCTGCCGTTTTTGTCGAACGACTACGCCGTGTCGCTGAACATCCTGGCCGCCGCCGGATGGAAGCTCGTCATGCTGGCGCTGTTCTACCTCGTGGTCACCACCTACGCGCACTGCCGTACGAAGCTGCTCGTGGGCATCTCGCTGGCGTACGCGCTGCCGCGCTTCGGCCTGTTCGTGGGGCAGAACGTGGCGCAGCTGCTGGGCGTGGGCAGCACGGCCGACTTCGTGCGCACCACGGCGGTGGCGTTCTTCCTGCTGTACCTCATCCTCATGGTCATCTGGATGGTGAACTCGCACGAGCGCAAGCGCGCCGAATCGCAGGCGCGCGCGGCGGACGAGCTGCTCGGGCGTTTCGCGCAGGAGCAGGAGAGCGTGCGCAAGCTGCGCTGCGACGCGCTGGCCGACGACCACGGGTTGACGAACCGCGAGAAGGACATCCTGTACCTGCTTGCCCAAGGGCGCGACCTTGCGTTCATCTGCGAGACACTGTTTTTGTCGAAGAACACAGTGAAGAGCTACCAGAAGACCATCTACGCGAAGCTCAACGTGCACAGCAAGCAGGAGATCATCGACCTCGTGCATGGGGAGCTCGACGGATCTCGCCGTTAAAGCAAGCTCATCCTGAAGTTCGCTTTAACGATTCCCCTCCTATAACCCCTGATCGCGCACCCCACCTCAAGGGGGGTTTCGCAGTTTCCCGCTTCGGGTGGGGTGCGCGCGCCCGTTTGCGTCCGTAAGGTGGTTTCACGAGATGCGCCCCGACGGCGCATCGAGCACGTGAAACCATCATTGGAGGAGGCAGTAATGGGGATCAACGAAACAGGAGTATCGCGTCGCTCGTTCATCACGGGAGCGGCGGCGGCCGGCGTGCTGGCAACGTTGGGCTTGGCGGGATGCACACCGCAGGATAAGCAGACCGCATCGGCGGCCACAAGCGGCTCCGACACGAAATGGGATGAGGAGTGCGACGTCCTGGTCGTGGGCAGCGGGTACACGGGTCTGGCCGCGGCGCTTGAGGCGAAGAACGCCGGCGCGGACGTCAAGGTAATCGAGAAGACGGCGCGCGTCGGCGGCAACTCGGCGCTTGCGGCCGGCGACTTCGCCGTGTGCAACTCCAGCGTGCAGAAGCGCGAGGGCGTGCAGGATTCCGTCGAGCAGTACGTGGACGACATGATGGTGGCGGGCCTGCACCTCAACGACAAGGAAAAGTGCCGCGTGATCGCCGAGAAGTCCAACGAGACGTGGGAGTGGACCATCGAGATGGGCGCCACCTGGGCGAAGAACGACAACGACGAGTACTTCCTCTACCCGTACGGAGGCCACACCGTTATGCGTTCCATCGCGCAGGGCGACGGCGGCGGCGCGAACGTCACGGGCCCCTTCGCCGAGAAGCTGAAGGGACTGGGCGTCGAAGTCGAGACGAAGCGCATGCTCACCGAGCTGGTGAAGGACGCGAACGGCCGCGTGATCGGCGCCATCGTGCACGACAAGCCCAGCGGCAACGACGTGGAAAGCGGCACGCCCGTCGCCATCAAGGCGAACAAGGCCGTGGTGCTGACCACCGGCGGATTCGGCCGCGACCTGGCGTTCCGCCAGGCACAGGATCCGCGCCTCGACGACTCCGTGGATTGCACGAACCAGGAAGGCGCCACCGCCGAAAGCCTGCGCGCTTCGGTGGCCGCCGGCGCTATGGCGGTGCACACCGACTGGATCCAGCTGCTGCCTTTCATGAGCCCGGACGAGCAGGGCTACGGCGTCGCCGCCTTCTACACCGACGGCCAGGCCAGCTATGCTCCCACGCTGGACGTGGCCACCGGCAAGCGCATCGTCAACGAGCTGACCGACCGCAAGCGCTACGCCGACGCCATCCTGAAAACCGGCCAGCCGTGCGTGCAGATCACGTGCAAGAAGGCGCTGTACGACGGCGGCAGCGGCCTGGAGGGCGCGCTGAAGGCCGGCATCACCACCGAGTTCTCGTCCATCGAAGAAGCAGCCGAGCACTACGGCATGCCGGTTGATGCCGTGAAGGAGGAGATCGCCCGTTACAACACGTTCGTGGCGAACAAGCTGGACGAGGACTTCAAGAAGCCAATCCCCGACGACGCCCAAACCATCGACGAGCCGCCGTTCTACGGCGTGCGCCTGTGGCCGAAGGTGCACCACTGCATGGGAGGCGTGAAAACCGACCTCGAGTGCCGCGTCGTCGACATGGACCTGCAGGTCATCCCCGGCCTGTATGCAGCGGGCGAAGCGGTGGGCGGCATCCACGGCGCGTGTCGTCTGGGCTCCTGCGCCACGGCCGACTGCCTGGTGAACGGCCGCATCGCCGGCCAAAACGCCGCCAAGGAGCAGGGCGCCTAGCATCTGCGCGATGCGGCGTGCCGACCCCCGCTCGCACGCCGCATCGTTTGTCGCCCGAAAGCCGCGGTTTTGCCGCCAAGAGCGAGGCTTTCATGCGACAACGCGCCCCCTACCAACCAACTCGCGCCGCCCCGCCTCCCGGAAGGGCGACAAGCGAACCCCCGACCAAGCAGCGGCTCGAATAGAAGAACGAAAACAAGCGGAACCGCCGCGACCCTTGCTACTCCTCGTCGTCCACCTTCGTCTCGAACGTGAAGCGTGCAGCCTGCATCTCTTTGAGGTACGCCGAGCATATCCTCAGTTCGCGGCCGTCTTCGAGCGTGATGGCGAGCGAGCCCATCTTTCCATCCGTATCGAGTCGGATAAGCTTCATTGACGAGACCGACAGCGTCTTGATGGTCTGCCCGTCTTCCCCGCGCTCCTTGAATACGATCGGCTTCGTCTTCGTGAACCCGAATGCGTCGCGAATCTCCATCTCGCTCATGTCGGCCGTCTCAAACATCGTCATCACCGTTCCTTACCTCCGAGTATAGGGCGCCGCGCGTCATCCTCTCGATGCCCTGGAACGAAGGGTCGCCCACGCAACCCTCCGCAGCAAAAAAAAACAACGATCCCTACCGTAGTATATAATCTTTTTAATCATTGATGACGAAGAGCTGTTCTAAAGAGCGCGCCCGCAATCGCCCAGATGCGAGCAAGGCCGAAGACGGGGCGAACGAGCTTCCCGCGAAACGCAGCAAACACCGCCGCACCCAGCGGCGGTTCCCCATCGTTCGCCTCGCGCCAACGATCATGCGCTGTCGAATGCTATTGTTCGAGAAAAATCGACACCACGCACTGACAGAAAAGACCCCCCCCCCCCGGGTCTTTTACCAAGCGAACGCCGGCGTTTGCGAGAGCCTCGCAGCTGCAAACACCGGCAGCACAAGGCAGCGCTACTTGTACGTGATCAGCACCAGACAGCACAGCAGGCTGTCTCCCATGCCGCTGGGCGACAACTGCACGTCCAGGATCTCGTAGCCCTGCTTCTGCATGAACTCCAGCACGCCGTTCAAGATGCGCGACGTGTTCTTGCGGCTGTAGCCGCCCGCCATTTCAAACGCGCCCGCGTGGACCATCCCGTCTTTCGGGCGCAGATCCATGTTCTCCAGATACGTTGCCAGCTTCTCCAGCGCTTTATCCTCGGCGCTCTTACCCGTACCCATGAATCCCATGCTTCAGACCCCTTCCCTTCTGCGACGCGCCCTACCAGCGCTTCGCGATCGTCACTTCGTTGCACCCGTCGACGTAGCGGTACGAATGCGCGTCCATCAGACGCTTGACCATCATGATGCCCAAACCCCCGATGGGAGTCTCCTCCACCGAGCGGGGAGCCTCGGGGTCGGCGTGCCCGAACGGGTCGAACGGCACGCCGCCGTCGCGCAGCACCACCCTCGCCCCGCACCCGTCGGACGCGAGAGACACCGACACCTCCACATCGCCCGACCCGGGGTCGTACGCATAGCGAGCCACGTTCACGAACAGCTCCTCCACCGCCAAGCGCAGCTCCTTGCGCGCCTTGGGCGGGCACTCCGTCGTTTCCAAAGCCTCCGTCAGGAACCGCTGCACGGCAGGCTCGTTGCCCAACGCCGCCTCGATGCGCATGGTGCACGTCTCCGCCGCCTCCACCTTCCTACTCCACGTCGAAGACGTCGATAAGACCCGTGATGTCGAACACCTCGCGAATGTCGTCGCTGGCGTTCACGATACGCAGAGCTCCTTCCGCGGCTGTGACCCGCTTTTGCGTGGCCACCAACACGCGAAGACCCGCCGACGACAGGTACTCCAGGTCGGCGAAGTCGAGCACCACCTTGTTCGTGCGCTCGAACACCGGCTCAAGAGCCTCCTCCAAATCGGCAGCCGTATTGGTGTTCAGATGCCCTCCCAACTTGAGAACCGCCTCGCCTCCGAAATAGTCTACTGCGATGTTCACATCCATGGTTACCCTCGATTCCCGGCCGCCGACGCCGCGGGGCCGTTTTCCTGTCCATCGTAGCGCAGCACCAGCAGCGTGATGTCGTCGGCCTGATCGGCCCCTTCCGCAAAGGCGCGCACGTCCTCCTCGATAACGCCCGACACGGATGCCGGGTATCCGTCGCACTCCCGCTCCACCAGCTGGAACAAGCGTTCGTCGCCGTAACAATGATCCGACGCATCCATGGCCTCGGTCACTCCGTCGGTGTACAGGATCAGGGAGTCGCCCCGGATCATGGTGCGCTCGAACACGCGATAGGGCACACCCTCGAAGCTGCCCAACAGCAGACCCGACCGGTCGCGCATCCACTCGACCGAACCGTCAGCGTGTCGGTACAGCGGCGGGGTGTGCCCGCCGGTGGCGTAAACCAATTTGCCGGATCTCAAATCCAACCCCCCAAGCCACACCGTAACGAACATGCCGGCTTCGTTGTCCTCGCACAGGCCGTCGTTCGCTCGAGCAAGCACCTGGTCGGGCGAGAGGTCCTCGCGCAGGAGCTGGTTCAGCAGAGCCTTGACGCGCATCATGAACAGCGCCGCCGGTACGCCCTTGCCGGATACGTCGGCTATTACCACGCCGCAGTGATCCTGATCTATCAGGAAGAAGTCGTAGAAGTCGCCGCCCACTTCCTTTGCCGGGTGCATGGATGCCGATAGCCCGAAGTCATCGCATCCTGAGAACGGCGGGCGCACGGTGGGCAGAGCCGAAAGCTGAATGCGGCTGGCCACAGCGAGCTCGGATCGCGCCCGCTCGCGCTCGGCGCCCATGCGCGCGATGTCGTCCATGTGAGCCTGCAGCTCGTCGATCATGTCGGCCGTGCTGGCAGCCAGATCGCCCACTTCGTCTTTCGGGTAGCACTGCGAGCGGATGACGTCGGCCACGGCCGCGGACTTGCTGGCAGCGTAGTCCCGCACCTGGGAGCTGAGCGCTACGAGAGGTTTCACCAAGGTGCGGCGGAGCAGCAGAAGCATAGCCGTCAGGCAAACCGCGAACACGGCGAACGACACCACCACCGTGCTGGCAACCTGCGATCGCACTGCAGCTTCCAGCTCGTCGGTGCCCATCGACACCTCGTAAACCCAGGTCTGGCCGTCCACGGCAAAAGGCACGTACATAGCGTACGTTTCGCCGTCCGGCGCAAGGGCGGGATCCGTGCTGGGCTCGCCGGTTTCGACCGCTTCCCACAAGGCGGGGTAGTCAGCTTTGAGGCGCTGCTCCTCGTCGCCGAAGAAGTGAGCATCCACCCCGCGCTTCTGATCGCCGGAAATCCCCTCCGCAACGTAGAGGACGGTCTCGTTCTGCTCGTCCGGAACAACTACCGCAAGCCTCGACACGCTGAACGAAGCGCGCAGCCGGTCGAGCATCGCGTCCAGGGAATAGAGCGAGAGGGGTATGCTTTTTCGCTCGTACTCCGCCAGCATGCCGTCGAGACGATCCTGATCCTCCTCGGTCGCCTCCTCCTCCGACCCCTTGAGCCTGTCGACTTCGGCATTGTAAGCGCTTATCAGCCCCTGCGTTTCCGCGAGGCTCTGATCGTACGTCGTCGCGGGGTCCAACTCGTCAGCGTTGTCTTTCCACGCTTGCAATGCATCCGAAGGAAGCGCCTGCGGAGTGGCGTTCGCGGCGTAACCGCCCACCTGCCCCAAGCGGTAGGCTTCGGACTGCAGGAAGGTATCGCGCGTGCTGACGTACGCGAGTGCGCAGTTGAGCACCACGGCCACTACGGCGAACGCCAGGAACACGAGCGCCAGCTTGCGAATGAGCCTTCCCGCATGCCCATCGTTTCGGCCGGACGACCGCTCCACCCGCCTTTCGTCGTTTTTCACGCAGCACCCCCGCATCGCGTCTTCATCGCATATTCGTTCGATCATAGGCCGGTCAGGCGATCGCTGGCAAGGCGCGCCGAACGAACGGCCATTTCCAGCGAACGTAGGACGAGTTCAGCGAGCGAAGGCAAACAGAGCGAGCGGCTCTCGCCGCACAGCGAGCGGCTGACCTTGGCATCGTGCATGATCGTTCGTTCGCCGGGATCGGTCTTTCGTTCCGCGCTGCTTGCCTTCGCGAAGGCCGTTTCTATACTGAAGGAATTCGAAACGTCCGGCACGAAGCCGAGCGCCCCCTGGACACGAGAAAGGCGGATAGGCTATGGATGACTCCAACAAAGACGATCACGCGAAGACCCTTCCAAAGGAGCACGACCGCGACGCGGCAATCGACGACGCGCGGAAGGCCCCGGAAGAGCTTGAAGATGAAGGCTTAGATGCCGTATCGGCCGGGTCGGGCGAATGGTCTCGTTTTGGGCCAGGCATCCCCCCGAAACCCGTACCCCTTCAGTAACAACTGCCCTTTGCAACCTGGCACCGCTCGTCATCAGGCACTTTCAGACGTCTGGTAGAAGCCGCACCCATACTTCGCCTCATCAATCCTCTACGATAAAGGACACGCTATGAGCAATCCAGCGCGTACCGGAACCCAAAAAGCCCTGCACGTCGTGTCCATCATCATGATCGTGCTCGGCGTGCTGGTAATCCTATCGGGCGCCTCCCTCATCGCGCTCGGAGTGTCGGCCGCCACGATGGGAATGGACCAGCCGATGACTTTGGGCGATACCGAGACCACGGCAGACACCACCTCCGTCGCTCTGGGAATCATCGTCCTCGCCATGGGCTTGGTTCAGCTCGTCGTCGCCGCATTCGGCCTGCGCGGCTCCAAGGACGCAAGCAAGATCGGGCCGTTTAGAATCCTCATCTGGGGCATCTCCCTGGTCATCCTGGCGACCATCCTGTACGGATGGTTTTTCAACGGCAACTGGTACATCCAGAACAGCCCTCTTCTGCTCATCGGCAACGTGATCTACCTGCTGGTGTGCTCCACCCTCGCCGACGCGGTGAAGAGGGAGCACGACCTGGGCATCGTGGGCGAGGCCAAGGCCGAAGTCGAGCGCTCGGGCAGCCAGAAGGCGCTGCTGGTCATCGGCGCCTGCACGTGGCTGGCCTACGACATCATGCGCCAGAGC
>OGYI01001998.1_pt1 | contig 17118 bp, 9 predicted proteins | sample 1576521 | NCBI WGS metagenome assembly OGYI01 (sample SAMEA3541484, study PRJEB24748) | human gut metagenome | biome: human gut; feature: human-associated habitat; material: faeces | place: China | collected 2012
GCAAAAATATAAGAATGAAAAAAGGGCGACAAGATAGAATCGCGGAGACGCTTACCATCTCTGTAAGTTTGTCCCAGACTCCCCCCGCCCGGTCTTCTATTTCCGAAGCGAGACCTTTTCCTCTTGAATGGCAATCTTGCCACGCGCTATCTTATATAGTCAAGCCAAGGATACACACAGTTTTTCGTCCGATAGAAATCGTTGCGCTACCCTTTCCTGTTTATCGTTTCACCTTAGTGATGAAGTTTTATCACTAAGGTGATCAATTTTCATCACTAAGGTGAAACGGTTTCATCACTAAGGTGAAACGATAAATTGAAAAGGAAGAATACGTCATTCCGACTGCCGGTTATTCCAACCCTTCCAGCATTCTCTTTAAAACAACTGTAGCAGAAATTTCCCGGTTGGCCGCTTCAGGAATAACCAACGAAGTAGGCGCTTCAATCACCTCATCGGTCACAATCATGTTTCTTCTCACCGGCAGACAATGCATAAAGAAAGCATCGTTTGTCACTGCCATGTGCGCTGCATCTACCGTCCAGTTCATATCCTTGCTCAGGATCTTTCCATAGTCGGCAGGACGGGTGACACCGGGACATGCCCAGTTCTTGGCATAGATAAAGTCAGCCCCTTCAAAGGCTTTCATCTGGTTGTATTCCACCTTCGCTCCACGGACAAACTTCGGGTCCAGCTCATAGCCTTCGGGATGAGTGATGACAAAATCCACATCGGCCTCGTTCATCCAGTCGGCAAACGAGTTGGGAACGGCCTGAGGCAATGCACGCGGATGCGGCGCCCAAGTCAAGACCACCTTGGGACGGTCTTTCTTCTTATACTCCTCGATAGTAATCAGGTCGGCGAAAGCCTGCAACGGATGACCGGTAGCGGCTTCCATGGAGAATACAGGCTTGCCGGAATACTTGATGAACTGATTCAGAATCTTTTCGGTATAATCATCCTCGCGGTTCTCAAAATGAGCGAACGAACGCACACCGATGATATCACAATAAGAAGCCATCACCGGAATAGCCTCCAGTAAATGTTCACTCTTGTCGCCATCCATAATGACACCGCGCTCGGTCTCCAGCTTCCATGCACCTTGATTCACATCGAGCACAATCACATCCATGCCCAAGTTACGGGCTGCCTTCTGGGTACTCAAACGGGTACGCAGACTGTTGTTGAAGAAAATCAGCAGGCAAGTCTTATGCTTTCCCAGGGTTTCATATTTGTAGCGGTCTTTCTTGATTTCGAAAGCTTCGGCAAGGGCACTCTTCAAGTCGCCCAAATCGTGTACGTTTGTAAAGTATCTCATAATTTTTTCATTTATAGTATTATTGTCTTATTTGTCCATCCCCCTGAATAATCCACTTGTATGTGTTCAGTTCCTCCAGTCCCATCGGACCACGGGCGTGAAGCTTCTGCGTGCTGATACCTATTTCCGCTCCCAGTCCGAACTCACCTCCATCGGTGAACGAAGTAGGCACATTCACATAGACACAAGCCGCATCCACCATCTTCATAAAATAATCGGCCGCCCGGTCATTCTCCGTCACAATACATTCACTATGTCCCGAACCATAGATAGAAATGTGGGCCACAGCCGCCTGTATGGTCATAGTCGCCGTCACTGCCATTTTGTAGTCCAGAAACTCTGTTCCGAAAGTATCCGTAGAAGCATGTTTCAGCAAGTGGGAAGGGTAAGAAGTCTTCAGATAATTGTAACACAAGTCATCGGCATAGATTTCCACGTTGTCCTGCTGCAAGCCGCTACAAAGAGTGGAAAGGTCGGTCAGCCGGTTCACATCTATAATCAGACAGTCCAAGGCATTGCACACGCTGACACGGCGTGTCTTGGCGTTGCGGATAATGGCGGCTCCTTTCGCCACATCACCCTCCTTGTCAAAATAAACGTGACACACACCGGCTCCTGTCTCGATAACGGGAATCGTGGCGTTCTGCCGCACATAGTCTATCAGCCCCTTACCGCCCCGGGGGATAATCAGATCCACATAGCCGCGGGCATGGAGCAGCGCGTCGGCCGAATCATGTCCTACCGGCAACAATGCCACCAGATAAGGAGACAAGTGGGCTACATCCAGCAAGGTATTCCGGATAATCTCCACCAGGATACGGTTGGAGAAATCGGCATCGCTCCCCCCCTTTAATATACAGGCGTTGCCGGATTTGAAACAAAGTGCAAACACATCCAAAGTCACATTAGGACGAGCTTCATAAATAATGCCTATCACCCCGAAAGGCACACTTACCTTGGTCAGCTTCATGCCATTGGGACGCACGGCCTCACTCAGTATTCTCCCCGACGGAGAAGGCAGCGTGGCTACCTGCCGTATGCCTTGGGCTATGGCGTGAATGCGTTCCGCTGTCAGTTTGAGACGGTCATATTTGGGATTCGACGGATCCATCGCCGCCAAATCCTTGGCGTTCTCTTCCAGAATCCGGTCCGTAGCAGCCTCCACCCTGTCGGCCAATGCATACAAGGTGTCATTGATGATCTCCTCCTTGCAGAAAGCAAGAGATCCTTTTGCCTGCCGCACCTGTTTAAAAATATCTTTTATCTGTTCCATAGTCACTTCATTTTATCTAAATCATTACCACACCGCATCAGTCCAAATACAAATAATCATAGTGTACCATAGGTTTCTGTCCATGTTTCCCCTGCAATGCACGCGCTTCTGCCGAATCAAATCCGATGCGTCCCACTCCTATCTGCCTGCCCCGGTGGTCTATGATTTTCACTATATCATCTTTTTCAAATTCCCCTTCTATGCGGACCACTCCCACAGGAAGCAGGCTTACCGCCTTCTGTCCTTTCAACACTTTCACGGCCTGTTCGTTCAAATGCAACTCGCCTTTGGCAAAGCCTTCGCTATGGGCAATCCACTTTTTCACGCTGGATACTCCGCCTTCTGCCGGAATAAAGCGTGTACAAACCGTCTCTGCCGGATGTTGCAGCAAATCGACCAGGATATGGTCTTTCTTGCCATTGGCTATAATGACGGTAATGCCCTCATCGGCCACCTTACGGGCAATGGTAGTCTTTGTCAGCATACCGCCCCGGCCGAATCCCGATTTCTCCGTCTGTATATAGTCCGAAAGATCCTTTCCCTGCTCCACCTCGCGTATCACCTGCGTACCGGGGGTAGAAGGAGAGCCATTGTATATGCCGTCAATATTGCTCAGTATGATTAATGCCTGCATATCCATCATGGAAGCGATCATTCCCGAAAGCTCGTCATTGTCTGTAAACATCAGTTCGGTGACCGAAATGGTATCATTCTCATTTACGATAGGTATGACACCGTTCTCCAGCATCACCATCATGCAGTTGCGCTGGTTCAGGTAATGACGGCGCGTGCCGAAACTTTCTTTCGTAGTCAGCACCTGCCCGACGGGAATACCGTGTTCGCGAAACAGCTCATAGTACCGGTTGATCAGTTTTGCCTGGCCCACCGCCGAGAAAAGCTGCCTTTGCTCCACGCTATCCAATTTCTTGGAAGGCTTGATCTCGCTGCGTCCCGAAGCTACCGCCCCGGATGAAATCAGAATGACTTCCACCCCGGCTTTGCGCAATTCCGCCACCTGGTCTACCAATGCCGACATACGCGTCACATCCAGCGTACCGTCTTTACGCGCCAACACATTACTACCGATCTTTACTGCTATTCTTGTAAACTGAACTGCCATTTCTCTTGTTATTTTAGAAACACAAATATAGATATTAAAATCAATCTGTAAAGTCAAATAAGCCAAAAATTAACCTTTATCGTATTTGTGTGCATGTATTTTAATTCTCATCTTTGCAAAATGAAAATATATAACGATAATATTCAATAGGCAAACGTATGGTTAAAGCTATTTTTTTCGATATTGACGGTACACTGGTTTCTTTTGAAACACATAAGATTCCTGCTTCGACCCAAGAAGCATTAAAGGCACTCCGTGATAAAGGCATTAAAATATTTATTGCTACCGGACGCCCACAATGTTTAATAAACAACCTGGGTGACTTAGAGTTTGACGGGTATATCACCGTAAACGGAAGCTATTGTTTTACCGCCGGCCACCAGCCCATTTATAAAGGTTGCATCCCGCAAGAAGACATTGAACGGCTAATAACTTTTCAACAGAAATATCCGGTACCTTTCGTTTTTGCATACGGCAATGAAATGTTCGTCACTGAAGTGAATGACAGAGTACAGGCTGTTTCCGATCTGATTGAAATTCCTGTTCCCCCTGTCGCCTCCATAGAAGAAGCCCGTGGAAAAGACATCCTGCAAATAATGGGGTACTTTACGGACGAAGAGGAAAAAGAAACAGATATATTCGGCAAAGTGCTGACCCATTGCGAACCGATGCGCTGGGATCCATTGTTTGCCGACATCATTGCACGGGGCAACAGTAAAAGTACGGGAATAGACAAAGTGCTGGCATATTTTGACATTGACCTGAAAGACACCATGGCTTTCGGTGACGGCGGCAATGATATTCCCATGCTGAAACACGTAGCCACAGGGATAGCTATGGGAAACGCCGAACCTCATGTCAAAGCTGTGGCCGACTATGTGACCACCTCCGTAGATGAAGACGGAATAGCCAATGCGTTGAAACATTTCGGATTAATCTAAAGAAGGTTCGATAAAAGGAAAATGAATGCAGAGAGTATCCTCATGAGAGATCCCAAACTAAGGTTTTTCATGTCGTTTATTAATTTAAGAGATGCAAAGATATTCATTTACTTCTTATTAATTCGTTTCTTGTTTTGATTTCTTGACCCATTTTTCCAGAAAACTCTTTATCTTTACGCAAAATATTTATTAATTGCGAATCTATGAAGAAAACCAATTCTATCCTTTGCGCATTTGTATTGGCAGGCTCGCTCTTCGGCTGTTCCACAACACAGCAGAAGACAGGCGAAACTGACTACACGCAGTATGTTAACACGTTCATCGGAGCAGCAGACAACGGACATACCTTTCCCGGTGCCTGCCGTCCTTTCGGCATGATCCAGACAAGCCCCGTAACCGGAGCTGTCGGCTGGAGATATTGTTCGGAATATGTGTACACCGACTCCCTGATATGGGGATTTACCCAGACACACCTTAATGGAACAGGGTGTATGGACCTGGGAGACATCCTGGTGATGCCGGTTACCGGAACACGCGCCCGTGCCTGGGACGCTTATCGCAGCCACTTCCCCAAAGACAAGGAAGCAGCGACTCCCGGATACTACACCGTAGAGCTGGCCGACCCCGGCGTGAAGGCCGAACTGACCGCCTCTCCCCATGCCGCCCTGCACCGTTATACCTATCATAACGCCGACTCGGCATCTGTATTGATTGACCTTCAGCACGGACCTGCGTGGAACGAAAACCAATACCATTCGCAAGTACAAAGTTGCGAAACCAATTGGGAAGATGCACAAACCTTGACCGGACATGTACGCAACAGCGTATGGGTGAACCAAGATTACTTTTTTGTTATGAAGTTCAATCGTCCCGTCATAGATACCCTGTATCTGCCCATGGCCGAAACTGAAAAAGGGAAACGCATCATCGCTACTTTTGACATGAAGCCGGGAGAGGAACTGCTGATGAAAGTAGCCATGTCCACCACCGGCGTGGATGGAGCCAAGAAGAATATGGAAGCGGAAATAGCCGACTGGAATTTTGAAGGAGTGAAGCAAGCAGCCCACAACGAATGGAACAATTATCTGAGCCGCATTGAAGTAACCGGTACGGATGACGAGAAGACCAACTTCTATACCAGCTTCTACCATGCCCTGATACAGCCCAACCAAATCTCGGACGTAGACGGATGGTACCGTAATGCAGCCGATTCCATCGTTAAAGCCGGTAACGGAGCTTTTTATTCCACTTTCTCTTTATGGGACACTTATCGTGCCGCCCATCCGTTTTACACCTTAATGGTTCCTGAAAAAGTAGACGGATTCGTCAATTCATTGGTAGAACAGGCTGAAGTACAGGGCTTCCTGCCTATCTGGGGACTTTGGGGAAAAGAAAATTATTGCATGGTGGGCAACCATGGAGTATCCGTAGTAGCCGAAGCCTATCGCAAAGGTTTCCGCGGTTTTGACGCCGAACGAGCTTTCAATGCTATTAAAAAGACCCAGACAACATCTCACAAGTTGAAATCCGACTGGGAAACTTATATGAAATATGGCTATCTGCCCACCGACTTGATTCAGACAGAATCCGTATCTTCCACATTGGAGTCGGTTTATGACGACTATGCCGCCGCCGACATGGCCAAACGAATGGGCAAAGAAGAAGACGCAGCTTATTTTGCCAAACGTGCCGACTTCTATAAGAATCTGTTTGATACGAAAACCCAGTTCATGCGTCCGCGAAAAGCAGACGGAACTTGGAAATCTCCGTTCAATCCCAGTCAGGTAGGACACTCGGAAAGCGTGGGAGGTGACTATACCGAAGGAAACGCATGGCAGTACACTTGGCACGTACAACACGATGTACCGGGATTGATCGGGTTATTTGGCGGGGAACAACCATTCCTGACCAAACTGGATTCATTATTCACCCTGAAACTGGAAACCACCCAAGCGGATGTGACCGGTCTGATCGGTCAATATGCACATGGCAATGAACCAAGCCATCACATTACCTATTTATATACGCTGGCAGGCCGTCCCGAACGTACCCAGGAACTGATCCGCGAAATCTTTAATACTCAATATCGCCCCGAACCCGATGGACTGTGCGGCAATGATGATTGCGGACAGATGTCAGCATGGTATATGTTCTCGGCTATGGGATTCTATCCGGTGGATCCGGTAAGCGGCAATTATGTATTCGGTGCTCCGCAGATGCCAGAATTCGTATTGCACCTGGCAGACGGAAAGACTTTCACCATTATTGCCGAAGGATTATCAAAGGAACACAAGTATATTGACAGCATCACCCTGAATGGAGAACCTTATGCAAAGAATTATATTTCTCATGAAGATATCCTGAAAGGAGGAACGCTGATTTATAAGATGAAATAAGATACCTTTTCATATAGATGACGCAGATGACACGGATTTACCTTTAGTTTATCCTTGTTATCTGCGTCATTCGCATGAAAATACATCACAAAGCATCCGGATGGGTTCATCCGATTCTATCTCTATAACACAAACTCTCCTTCCAGCCGGATATCATTGGAAGCCGCACCTACCATCACTTTAAACTCTCCCGGCTCCACCACATAATTCATCTCCGAATCATAGATGCCCAAATCATCTTTCTTCAAATGGAAAATCACTTGCCGGCTCTCTCCTTTCTTCAAGAAAATACGCTGAAAGGCCTTCAGCAACAAAGGAGGTTGTGAAACAGAAGCCACCTTGTCGCCAATATAAAGTTGCACCACTTCCTCGCCATCACGATTACCCGTATTGGTCACCGTACAAGCAACTGTCTGCAAAGTTTCCATCTCCGTGCCTTTTTGGAGTTCCAAACCACTATAAGTGAACCGGGTGTAACTCAAACCATACCCAAAAGCATAAAGCGGTGTACCTTTGCTTTCCACATAATCGCGCTGCGTACCTTGTGAATAGAAAACAGGCAATTGTCCTTCACTGCGCGGAACAGACACCGGCAGACGTCCCGCCGGACTGTAATCGCCAAACAAAATGTCGGCAATTCCCATTCCTCCCTGTTCACCTGGATACCAAGCAGTCAGCAAAGCCTGTGCTTTCTCCGCCGCCAGATTCATATTCATGGTACGCCCCTGAATATACACAACCACCAAAGGCTTTCCCGTAGACGCCACGGCACTAATCAGCTTCTCCTGATCACCCAGCAAACGTAAAGAACTACGGTCGAACCCTTCTCCGCAATCCATATCGGGCAATGTCTTTGCATCTTCGGAAACGGTAGCAGCACCGGTACTGATGTATTTCGTCTTAAAATCACGGGCACTGGAACCGCCCACTACCAGCACTACCGCATCTGCTTTCTGTGCGGCTGCCACAGCAGCGGGAATATCAGTAGCAGTCGTATCGCGCACCGCACATCCCTTTACATAAGTTACCCGAGTGCTTTCCGATACAGCTGCACGTATGCCGTCCAGCACAGTAGCCACCTCTTCACGAACTTGGGGAGCGGTATAATCGCCCAACTGGTTGTACATTTCATCCGCATTAGGGCCGATGACCGCCAAATGTCCGATATGCTTGCTCAATGGCAACACTCCCTCATTCTTCAACAGCACTACCCCTTCACGAGCTACTTGCCGTGCCAGTTCCTTGTGTTCTTTAGAGTGAACCAGCTTCTTTGCCAATTCGGGCGACACATACGGATTCTCGAACAAGCCCATCTGAAACTTCAAACGAAGTACATTACCGACCGCCCTGTCCAGATCGGCCATGGTAATCAAGCCTTCTTCGTATGCCTTCTTCAAATTTTTTCCAAAAGCATTTCCACCCAAATCCATATCCAGACCGGCTTTCAGTGCTTTCACTGCCGCCTCCTTGTTGTCCTTGGCGGCACGCATACCCACAATACCTTCTATACTGATCAAGTCCGAATAGACAAACCCTTTGAATCCCCATTGATTGCGCAACACATCAGTCAGCAATTCCTTGTTGGCAGTGCAAGGCACTCCGTCTATCGCATTGTAAGAAGTCATAAGGGTACCTGCTCCCTCCTTCACCGCTTTCCTGAAAGGAGGCAAGTATTCAGAAAGCAACTGGCGCATACCACAATTGGCACGAGATCCGTTATGTCCGGATTCGGGTACACCGTATGCCGCAAAATGCTTCAATGTGGCATACAGATGCTTCCCGTCATTCTGCACTTTACCTTGCATTCCCTTCATCATAGCCACTCCCATGATGGTAGTCAGCACTGGGTCTTCCCCAAAGGTTTCCTCCATGCGTGACCAACGCGGCTCGCGAGCAACATCCAGCACCGGACCATAACCAATGTTCGCCCCTTGCAAACGGGCTTCCAGGGCAATAGCTTCCCCCATTTTCAACATCAGCCCCTCGTTCCAGGTACTGGCAGCCGACAAAGCTGTGGGAAATACGGTAGTTCCGATAGCCATGTGTCCATGTGGGCACTCCTCGGCAAACAAAACCGGAATACCCAGCCTCGTTTCTTCCACAGCATATTTTTGAAGTGCATTCAATGCTTTTGCCGACAACTCAGGACTTAGTCCGGTTTCCAATGTCTTTTGTGTCCACGGATCCGCGCGAAGTACAGCCCAAAATGAGCCTACAGGTGCCTCTGCCATCTTCTTTTTATACAATTCGGATACCGTCACTTCATTCTTTCCCGTTTTGGTGTACATTTCCCAACCCAACGGACAACATAACTGCCCCACCTTCTCTTCAATGGTCATCCGCCCCAACAAGTCCTTCACTCTATATTCTATAGGAACAGCTGCCTGTTTATAGAGCCATTGCTGTGCCATAACCCGTCCGGTGCATAACATACCGGACAGGAGAAGCACTCCCGACAATAACTTCTTCCTTCTTACCATAATCATTATTTCTTTAAAACAAACGATAACGCTATCGGTTCATTCTCTATTCCCTTAGGCAAGGTAACCTCCACTTTATCGCCTTTCAAAACATATTTCACACGCTTATTCCCCTTCAACAACTTCATGTTCCCTTTGGGCAAATTGCCCTTCCATTCAATGACCTCCGGCAACTTCTCGCCTTCGGGCAACGCATAAATAGCATATAAGGTCTTTCCATCCTTATCAGCAGTAAACCATACATTACCATCCCGATACACCGGAGTTATACGGGTATTATAAATAGCTTTTCCATTGAAACGCAGCCACTTTCCTACTTCATGCAGACGTTTTGTCACTTCTTCCTCAATAACTCCATCCGCTGTAGGTCCTACTCCCAACAATAAGCATCCACCTTTAGCCGTAATCTCGCTTAAGATATTAATCACCTTTTGAGGTGACTTAAACGGTGCATTGGGAACCCATCCCCAGTCATTGCTCAGCGTGATGCAACTTTCCCACGGATAGTCCAGCTGTGTTTCAGGAATGCCGCGTTCTGGGGTCTGATAGTTCTCATTCTTGCCACGAATGCTACGGTCTACCGAAATCAAACCGGGATGTTGTTTGCGAGCCTTCTCTAAAATGCCATCCAGATTGATATCATCACCAGTTACCCAACCTCCGTCCAACCACAAAATATCAAAACTGCCATAACGAGTCATCAACTCATCCAGTTGGTTTTGTGTGAAGGTCTGATAATTCTTCCACCAATCCGGATGGTTCTCTTTTTTGTAGTTAATACGACGGTTGGCAGTAGCAAAATAAGGATTCCAGAACCATTCACAATGCCAGTCTGGCTTGGAAAAATAACATCCCATCATAAAACCCTTCTTGCGGAAAACATCAAACACATGAAACGCCACATCCTTACGCGGGTTATTTTTGAACGGACCATTAGCTATAGAAAAATCAGTGTATTTAGAATCGAAAGTGCAAAAACCATCGTGATGCTTAGTTGTGAAAATCATGTATTTAATACCTGCATCCTGCATCACTTCCGCCCACTGTTCCGGATTAAAATTCACAGGATTCAATGAATCTTTCAAGCCCCAATACCATTTTTTATATTCATCATAAGGCAAATTTCCCTTACGGCTTATCCAATCCACATCTTCCGAACAAATGGACCATGACTCTACAATGCCCGGCACAGAGTACAAGCCCCAGTGAAACAACACTCCAAATTTTTGATCTTGCCATTTAGCCAGTTTATCCAATACTTGTTGATCAGTAGGCCACACATAATCCGTAGCCTTGGATTGTTGGTGCACAAATCCCTGCACCTGTTCCTGAGCACTCAAGCTCATTGAGAAAGTGACCAAAGCCACACATCCTAGTAGTTTCTTCAGGTTTTTCATAAATAATTTGTTCAAATACAATATTTTATAAAATAAATCATTTTGCTACCCCGGCAGGTTTCAACAATACAAACATGTAATAATGGATACTAAATCCGCTTTAAAATTAAAACAAAAGATTAACTAAACAATATTCATTTTAGCTTTATTCAAATAATTCACCAACTTACAAACCGGTGATTTACAGAAAAGATACATTCTCCTATCACAATTTCATTGTTCCAATTCCATACAATAATCTAAAATGGAAAATACATCCAGAATGTCTTTCATATCTATTTTATGGTCTTTGGCAAATTTTCTGATCTCGTCTTTATGCCCAATAAATATCTTTTCCAAATGTTTCAAAGATTTCACTTTTTCCAATTTCCCTTCTACCTTTATATAATACGTATTATCATTTTTCCGGCGATATACTTCCGTACTTCCTATCTTCTGACGTTCATAAGGGGTATACATCTCAGTTCCATTCAATCCCAGATCACTCATCTGCAAGTTCTTAACACTTCCTTGTGTCACTGTTCCCAGTGCTCCTTTGGAACCTATATTCACATCTTTCAACAACCAGTCAATGTAAACAACTCCCTCTTTCCTACATACGACTTCATAAAATCCTCTGCCCACCGGAACAAATTTACGTTTTCCTATTATGACCGTATCAACTTGAGCAGGATTTGTCATCTCCATCATTTCCTCTCCCTGTCGAAAAAGCATTGTTTTGTTTGAAGCATCATAGTTAAGTGAAACGACAGAAACAGAATGATTACGAAATTTAATCTGGGCCTGAACAAAATCATTAAAGAGAAATATCCGTTTAAACTGCTGCGCAGAAACAGACAAAGAAAAAAAATATAAGATGAAAAAAGTTAGAAACGCTTTCATTGGAGTTTACCTTAATTAATATAAGAAATAAAGGGGGAGACAGAGAGAAATCTCTCTGTCTCCCCTTTATTCAAAAAAACAGTGAAGATCCGCCCATGTTACCGACCTGCGCCCCATACCGGAGCATTCCTGTCAGCCCACAAACGTTCTGTAGCAAGCACAGAATTATACATACCAGAAGATGTAATAGTCAACCCTTGTTCTGCATAAGCCGCCTTCTTTATATCACCAGCAATATCATCATCAGTAACTGCTCCTGTCGGGAAACGACGCGGTATGCTGGTTGCCGGCACTTCTGCATAGTCTATACGCGGCAAGATAGTTGAATGATAGCTCGGATATCCGGAGCGACGAGCTGTAATATACACTTCATTAGGATACAATGTAAAATGAAGCATTTCCTGCAGATAGATTTTCTCCAGTTTCTCAGCTGCCGTACCGGTGAAAGCATATTTTTCACTACTCATCATAGCCTCAATTTCTCCATCTTTCAAGTCAATGGCTCCTTCATTGGGATCATAACCAAAACAACCTTGCACATTACTATAATAAGCCACTTGATTATCTTTTGCCAATGCGTCATACGATTGAACAGAAAGAGCAAGAGCCTTGTCATAATACGTCTTGGCCTGTGCTTCCTGATTGTTCAGCATAGCAAACTCAGCCAGATAAAGATTAACTTCCGCCGCACTCATATACATACCATACCAAGGACGATCAGTAGTAGTGAATGTATAGGTATCATCCGGCAAAGTAGCTCCCGAAACCTGATCGGCAGCATTGTAATAACGACCAATAATCATCATCTGATTTAAAGTGGAATAAACGGTATAACTAGTCGGATTATTTCCTTCACTATTATGCAAGTACAATTCCTTGTCAGCATTTGTATAGGATGAAGGGAAGAACCATTTATACTTACCTGTATTATCATTACTTGCCATCCATGCTTCGGTCATGCCATAATAGCGCACCCACGGTTCACCCGGACCACCCCATTTTACAAACTTCTTTTTACCGTCAGCACCTACTTCCGAAACAACATTCTTCTCTATAAATTCCGGTATTTCCAGACCTGCATCATAATATCCCTGTACAATCTTGGAATTCCATGAATTCTTTTTATAAAAGAAACGAACACGCGGATCCCGATTCTCTACCATAAAGTTAATAACAGTCTCACGACCGGCACATCCGGTAAAGCCATTACTCCAATGATAAATACAATCGTTTACATACCCTTCATTACCGGTCAAACGTACTTTACCTTTATTAAATCTTACATCTTCATCCAAAGCATCGATATAACCACAAGAAGCACTTGCCACATCAGCTGCAATTTGCTTGGCCTTACTTTCATTCTGTGCCAATAAGCGAACAGCAATACGCAATTTCAAGGAATTAGCAAACTTGGCCCATTTAGCAGTATTACCACCATAGACAACATCCTCTTCCGATTTCATAACCACCTCACCCGAAGTAAAAGAAGCAATTGCAGTATTCAGTTCATTCAGCCATAAGTCATAAAGGCTTTCCACACTATCAAAATTTGGAGTAAGTGTTCCACCATATGCCGCTTGGCAAGCCTCAACATAAGGAATGGAACCATACATGTCTGTCGCATAGATTCCCAGATAAATGCTCAAGACATGAGCCGCAGCCACATATCCCTGATTCTGAGCACGCATGTCTTCATCCAATGACTCCATTTCTTTATCCATAGCACGAAGTACACGCAATACATTCAGATATTGTCTGCTTTGGTCACCGTCAATGCTCAAAGTCAAAATACCTTCAGAGGCACCACCAGTAGAAATTCCCATACCAGACCAAGAATATTTCATTGGGGCATTATAAAAATACTCCAAATAGGCTTGAGGATCGAATCGATTAACGGCTTCAGCAAACAAGAAAGAAACATTTCCTGTTGTTACCGCAGACGGATCCTGATTGATTTCCGAGAAATCATCACGGCATCCAGTAGTCATCAAAGCAGACCCGAAAGCAAGAGCTGCCAAAAGTAATTTATATGATTTCATATTGATCTATTTTTCTAATTATTAGAATGTTGCATTAATAGTAAATGTATAACTTGCCGTATATGGACTTACCGAACGAATCATGAACTGCCCGGCCTGAGTACCACGCAGGGATTCAGGATTGAAATTGTTCGGCAAAGAATTCAACAAATAACCCAAGTTACGTCCGGTCAGTGTCAGGTTAATACCCGATGCTCCTATTTTATCGGCAATTTTACCTGGCATACGGTAACTCAAAGAAACTTCACGCAATGCAATGTAATTCAATTCATGGAACCAATCATTATTTTTCCATACAGCAGCACGTCCCCATGAGTTGTTCCAGTAGTTCCACGAAGAAGCATGTTGAGGGTCAACAATACCACGATTTACCAAATCAGCATAAAGTTCCCCCCCCTCAGCTATGGTATATGTACCGGACGGAGTATTGATAGTCTGTCCACCAGGCATGATAGCTTCCGGAATAATACCGTCATCGTATGTCAGGCCATCCCAAATGGAAGTATAAGTAATACCTCCGTTTTCAGCGTCCACACCATTCATTGAACTCTTCAGATAACCGTATGCTGTACCATAGTGAGAACCATAAATAGCCACCATACCACCAAAACGCATATCCATTGACGCACGCAATGTCCAATTCTTATATCTCAAAGAAGAATTTACAGAACCCAGAAAGTCCGGTTGGATAGAACCTACAGTTTCCACTTTTCCTGAACGCGTATAATATACAGAATGACGGCTATTGTAAGAAGCCAGTTCCAAAATAGGCAGACCGGTTTTGGGGTCGTAATTTGGAGTAGCATCAGATTTCAGCAAACCATATTCGCCACCCACTTCGGCCACAGAGGCGATACGATAATTACCATAAGCCGCGTCACCAACCAAAGTGATATAATTAGCTACGTTCTCATGCAGTTCCACTATTTTCGAAGTATTCTTGGTATAAGTAAAATTCAAATCCCAAGTCCAGTCCTTCGTTTCAATCGGAGTCGTATTGATTGCCAATTCAATACCTTGGTTCTGAATGTTACCAGCATTGATCAACTGATTGGATAGCCCCGATTCTGATGGAACCTTAATAGTCATGATCTGGTCTTTAGTATTTTCTTTATAATAAGTAAAGTCCACACCAATACGATTTCTCAAGAAACGCCAGTCAAGACCTATTTCCCAAGCATTCTTACGTTCCGGCTTCAAATTAGCGGCGTAATAAGTGTCCGGTACTTGCAAACCATAAGAATTATCAATACCATACAAGCTATAAGCTGTATTGATCTTATACGCATCCGTATCATTACCAACCTGAGCCCAAGAACCGCGAATCTTAGCAAACGAGATCCATTCCGGCATCTTTCCACGGAAAGTTTCATGGATCAACCAAGAAGCTGATACAGAAGGGTAGAAATAAGAATAGTTACCATGCTTATCAGCATACACCAATGAAGACGACCAGTCGTTACGTCCGGTCACATCAAGGAACACTTGGTCCTTCCAACTCATCGCCACCTGACCGGCCAATGACAAGATAGTCTTTTCACCCGAAATATTTCCGGAAGTTCCTACAGGATTCTTTGAGTTGCCGATAAAGAACTGACCGGGGATAACCAAACCACCATTGGTGTTGAGTTGCAATTCCTGTTGGAAATTATGATAATATTCTCCACGAATGAAACCACTGATATTAAAATCCTTCACCTCTTTATTCCATGAGAAACTGGCATTCAAGTTTGTCTGTTCCTTTGTGTACTGACCTAACTTATAATATCCTCCCTCATTGGCATAGCCACTACCCAATTCTTTAGATTCATTGCGTTTGTAATAGTAGTTATAATTTCCTTCGGCTGTAAATTTCAACCAACTGTTCAAATCTGCAGTCAATTTAAGGCTTGGACGTACAGAAGTTTCCTTTTGAATGTATTCATTTTCATACACACTCCACCAGACCTCTTTACCTGGAGCATTTCCGTATTCATCATTATAAGCATTATCCGCCAATCCGCCATGTGCACCTTTGTAACGGGTTCTCCAATAACGAGTGTCATACATACGGCTAAAAGTACCATCTATAAATTTTTCACCAAAATTGGTTTCTCCACCCTGTCTCGGAGTAGAATTAGCAAAAGAAATAGCAGCTTCAATTTCCACATCCTTTGATATCTTATGACTAGCCTTACCTAAGAAAGAAATACGTTCAAATGAATTGTTCGGCGTATTACCATCAGCATACTTATAAGATAAAGAGGTATAGAAGGAAGAGGTATCATTGGCACCTTGAACCGAAACGTTCGTATTGGAATTGAAACCATTATCATATGCATCAACAAAATTATCCTCATAAGGAGAATAGTTCACTGTAGTATAATCATAAAATTCAATAGGCTTACCATCAAATCTCGGTCCCCAGGAAACACCACCTCCCCATGCGACAGAACGGTCGCCATTACCATTCAGATAAAACGAATTAGTGTCCTGCATATTACCGGACGACTTATAATCTGCATAACCTGACATGTAACCATCACCACGATGGTTCTGAAAATCAGGACCTCCATATACATGGTCTATACCGAATGTTTGAGAAAAGCTAACACCAAAACCTTTTTTTCCCTTACCACTTTTAGTTGTGATCACAACAGCACCATTTAAACCACGGGAACCATAAAGAGCTGTTGCCGCAGCCCCTTTCAGAACCGATACCGATTCAAAATCATCCGGATTTAGGTTCTTCAATTCATTACCCCAGTCGGTATCATTAGCAGCCCAGTCGGCATCACCATTTTTAATTGCATTGTCTAAAATGACGCCATCCACTACATAAATCGGCTGGTTGTTACTTCCCAATGTAGAAGCACCACGAATCAAGATCTTGGAAGACCCGAAAAGTCCCCCATCACCTGCCGAGATTTCAACACCGGCTACTTTACCTTGCAAAGCAGAAACTGGATTTACCACATTAGAATTCAGCTCATCGCTCTTAATTTCGGTTACAGCATACCCCAAAGCCTTAGTAGCACGTTTCATACCCAAAGCGGTCACCACCACTTCCTGCAAGGTTTGTGTGTCATCTTGTAATGTTACATTCATGGGTTGTCCATCCCAAGGAATCTCTACTGTTTGATAACCGACAAAAGAAATCTGAATGATATCCCCCTTTTTCACATTGGACAAAGAAAAGTCACCATCAATACCTGTTATAGTACCATTAGTCGTACCTTTCACTACTACAGATGCACCAATGACAGTTTCACCCGTAGCATCCTTGACAATTCCTG
>OGYI01002004.1_pt1 | contig 17043 bp, 17 predicted proteins | sample 1576521 | NCBI WGS metagenome assembly OGYI01 (sample SAMEA3541484, study PRJEB24748) | human gut metagenome | biome: human gut; feature: human-associated habitat; material: faeces | place: China | collected 2012
CCAGAAGTTTTACTTTGCTCTGTGAAATAAATGTCTCAGCAAAGTTTCTTGCTTCTTTATCATTTGCACATCCGACAAATACTTCTCCGGCATTCGGTACATCATTGAGTCCGAGAATCTCTACCGGCACAGACGGACCTGCTTCTTTGACGCGGCGTCCTTTGTCGTCCATCATTGCTCTGACTTTACCATGTGCAGATCCTGCTGCGATCGCATCTCCGACACGCAGTGTTCCTTTCTGTACAAGGACTGTTGAAACCGGACCTCTTCCTTTGTCGAGCTGTGCTTCTAGGACAAGTCCTCTTGCACGTCTGTTTGGATTTGCCTTTAATTCCATTACTTCTGCAGTCAGTACGATCATTTCCATCAGATCTTCCAGACCTTCTCCTGTCTTTGCAGATACCGGGACAAAAATTGTGCTTCCGCCCCAGTCTTCCGGAATCAGTTCATACTCTGTCATTTCCTGTTTTACTCGCTCGATATTAGCGCTTGGTTTATCGATCTTATTAACTGCAACGATGATCTCAACACCGGCTGCTTTCGCATGGTTGATTGCTTCTACTGTCTGCGGCATTACACCATCATCTGCTGCTACAACAAGGATTGCGATATCTGTAGAGCTTGCTCCACGCATACGCATTGCTGTAAACGCCTCATGTCCCGGTGTGTCAAGGAATGTGATCTTCTCACCTTTAACATCTACGACATAAGCACCGATATGCTGGGTGATTCCTCCGGCCTCGCCGCCTATTACATTCGTATGACGGATTGCATCCAGAAGAGAAGTTTTACCGTGGTCAACGTGTCCCATAACACATACAACCGGCGGACGTTTCTTCATCTTCTTCTCATCTTCTTCCTCTTCTTTTAAGAGTTCTTCGATAACATCCACAACTTCTTCTTTTTCACATAATACATCAAATTCCAGCGCGATCTCTTCTGCTGTATCATAATCGATCTCCTGGTTGACTGTTACAACTTTGCCCTGCATAAACAGCTTTTTAACAATCACAGAAGGGACAACTTTCATCTTGTCAGCAAGCTCTTTGATCGTCAGAACTTCCGGAATTACGATAGACTTAATCTCTTCTTCCTGTTTCTGCTCCTTCGGCTGTGGTTTCTGCATTGGCTTCTTGTTATTCTTTGGCATTCTTTCTTCTTCATCACGGCGGTAATCTTTTTTCTTATGCTCATCCTTGCCTTTACCCTTGTTACTTCTCTGCGGCTTCTGTGTCGGTGCCTCAGGTGCCGGAATTGAAGGCCCGTTATTTCTTCTGTCATTATTTCTTCCGCTGCGGTCGTTTCTTCTATCATTATTTCTTCCGCCACGGTCGTTTCTTCTGTCGTCATTTCTTCCGCCGCGATCGTTTCTTCTGTCATCATTTCTTCCACCGCGGTCATTTCTTCTGTCGTCGTTTCTTCTGTCAGTATTTCTTCCGCCACGGTCATTTCTTCTGTCATCATTTCTTCCGTTGCGGTCGTTTCTTCTGTCATCATTTCTTCCGCCGCGGTCATTTCTGTTATCGTTACGACCGCTTCTATCACCGCGCTCTGATCTTGTTGTACGCTCAGAATTCGGTCTGTCGTTATTTACACGTTTCTCGTTATTCTTCACTACTTTTTCTTCTCTCTTTTCTTTATTCTCTTCCTTTATCTCCGTTTTCACTGCCTGTTTCTCTGCTGTTTTCACTTCTGCTGCTTTGGCTTTCTCTGCTGTTTTAACTCTCTCTTCTGTCTTCGGCGCTTCCGGTTTTACCGATCCTTTTGCCGGTCTTCCGTTGTTCACCTGCATCGGACGCCCCTGGGTCATGGTCTGCTTTGTCCCCTGACGTCTTCCATGCTTATTGCCATTCTGTGTATTCTGCGGCCGGAATACATGAACGATATTTTTCTTTTTCGGTGCTTCACCGGATTCCCCCTCAGATTTCCGGTTCTTACTGAAATGTTCTTTTACCTGACCGGCAGCAGTCTCTTCCAGTGCACTCATGTGATTTTTCACTTCTATTTTTTTGCTCTCCAGGAACTCCAGCACATCCTTACTCTGTACATTCAGCTCCTTAGCTAATTCATATACTTTGATTTTTGCCATATATTAACTACCTCCTTTATGCAATTATTCTTCTTCCGTTTCCAGATGTCTGCGAATTCCCTTTGCAAGACCTTCATCCAGAATTGCAAGGGATGCACGAAATTCTTTTCCCATTGCATGCCCTAAGGTATCTTTATCTTTGTAAAAATAAATCGGTACCTGATAAAATTCACACATATTGCGGAATTTCTTCTTTGTATTCTCAGACGCATCTCCTGCTACGATCACAAGATATGCTCTTGCGGATTTTACTTCCTTTTCTGTACTGAACTCACCACTGGCAACTTTTCCGGCTTTTGTAGCAAGCCCGATCATTGACAATGCTTTACTGTGACTCAAGATGCTCCATCTCCTTTTCCAGCGACTCATACACTTCTTTCGGAATTGCCTGCTTAAAAGAACGCTCCAGTCCTTTGCTCTTAATTGCCTGTGACAGGCACTCTCTGTTCGGACAAATATACGCTCCTCTGCCATTCTTCTTGCCGGTTGCATCCAGAACAAATTCCTGTTCAGAAGTACGGATCACCCGGATCATCTCTTTTTTATTCTTCATTTCCCGGCATCCTACGCACTGACGCATAGGTATTTTTTTATTCGCGCTCAAACAATCACCTATTCTTCTGTTTCACTAATTTCTTCCGGTTTCTCAGTTTCTTCTACAAGATCCAGATCCATATCTACATCTGCGGTCTCTTCTTCGTATCCGTCTTCCACTTCTTCTTCAAAGACACCTTCGCTCAGTTCCATATAGTTTTCCGGAAGTTCTCCTGATTCAATTGCCTGTGTTTCACTCTTAATATCAATTTTATAACCGGTCAGCCTTGCCGCCAGCCTTGCATTCTGTCCTTCTTTACCGATTGCAAGTGAGAGCTGGTAATCCGGCACGATCACGCTTGCGACCTTCTCATCCGGATCTGCCATTACGGAAATAACTTTCGCCGGGCTTAAAGCATTCTCGATCAGGATTGCCGGGTTGTCACTCCAGTTGATAATATCGATTTTCTCACCGCGGAGTTCATTTACGATTGCATTAACTCTTGCACCGTTCATTCCGACACAGGCTCCTACCGGATCAACATCCGGATCATTGGACCATACAGCAATCTTTGTTCTGCTTCCGGCTTCTCTTGCAATACTCTTGATCTCTACGATACCATCTTTTACTTCTGTTACTTCTGATTCAAAGAGACGTTTTACAAGTTCCGGATGTGTACGGGATACAAGGATCTTCGGTCCCTTCGTTGTATTCTTAACTTCTACGATATATAATTTGATTCTCTCTGTCGGTTTGAATACTTCACCTTTTACCTGTTCGTTCTCTGTCAGCATCGCATCTGCTTTACCAAGATTAATACTCACATTCTTGCCAACATAACGCTGTACGATACCTGTTACGATATCTTTTTCTTTCTCAAAGTACTGATCATATACAACTTTCCTCTCTTCTTCACGAATTTTCTGAAGAATCAGATTCTTGGCATTCTGTGTTGCAATTCTTCCAAATGATTTGGATTCGATCGGTACATGTACGATATCTCCAATGTCATATTTACCATCCATCTTTCTTGCATCTTCCAGACTGATCTGTTCCAACGTATCTTCTACATCTTCCACAACTTCTTTCTCAGCATAGAGCTGGTAATCACAAGATTCACGATCCATGATCACTTTAATGTTATCAGCCTTGCCAAAATGACTCTTGCAGGCATTCAGCAGCGAATTTTCGATTGCATCTAACAGACTCTCTTTGCTGATATCCTTTTCTTTCTCTAAAATATTCAACGCTTCTAATAATTCTGTGTTCATGATTATCCTCCTCCTAAACTAAAAATCGAACGCCTGGCGAATCAGCGCTATCTCGCCTTTTTCAAATGTTTTCAATGTTTCATCATCAAGCTCAATTGTTACCGTGTCTGCATCGTATGCTTTCAGGATTCCGGTAAATTCTTTGCACTTATCTATCATACGGTAAGTACGGATCTCAACTTCCTTATCCAGATTACGTTTGTAATCCTTCTCTTTCTTAAGCGGTCTTCCCAGTCCCGGAGAGCTGATCTCCATAATATAGCTGTCTTCAATATAATCTTTCTCATCCAGAATGTCTGACAGTCTGCGGCTTACTTTCTCACAGTCATCTACACTGATTCCGCCCGGTTTGTCAATGTAAGCACGTAAATACCAGTTGCTTCCTTCTTTCACGTATTCTACATCGACCAGTTCAAATCCATATTCTTCTACGATCGGTGTCAGATATTCTTCTGTCTTCTGTTCGTAAATTTCTCTTTTTGACAACGCTAAACTTCCTTTCTCTGATTTAAAGTAAGATACTGTAGCAACAAAGAAGAGTGAACTTTCGTCCACTCTTCTGTCATCGGGTTGCTTATGTTACTATGTGTCAGTATAACACTGTTTCCTTTTAAAATCAAGGAATTATTTATATTTTGCCTATTTTATATACATAATTTGCACGCATATGTTTTTTCTGTCTCAACTTTACTGTTTTTATTTTCTTTTTCCCTTTTTCTTTCACAGTAATTTTCATATTTTTATAACAGGTTTCATAATAAGAATCGCTTTCGCTTCATCTGTCGTTGCACCTTCCAGAACCGAAGATATTTTCACATCTTTTACAGATTCTACTTTTAACGTATCCGTGCGAATAACTGACAGACGTTTTCCTTTCCCGGTACTATGTAAGACAACCAACCGTTTCCGATCCGTGTTATAGGTCATGTCATTTCCGTGATCGAGGTCAAGCGGACCAGATACTTTTATCACTTCTCTGAATACATTGTACCGCCGACGCAGACACAAGGGATTTTTCACCAAGCATCCTGTCTCCGTTGATTGTAATGTATAAAATCTTCATCCTCTTCCAGATTCTCCCAGGCGCTGTTCGAATCTAATTGGAATTTGTCCCGCCGGTGATAATAACATCACAGCCAGAGCAATAATAAGTATTCCTGCAATTCATTTTTTCATTCTGCTATACTCTTCCTTCTTTAAATGCCATCATCATGTCATTTGTAAGGCTTAAATCTTCACGCTCTACCGGCATCTTCTCCCGGTCAAACCATTCTGCCATTGCCAGTTCTTCTCTGTCGAGATTAATTTCTTCCTCTCCATCCAGATCACAAAAGAATCCCATCAGCAGTGTATCGGAGAAAGACCATGGCTGACTTTTGTAATAACGAATATTTTTAACCTTCAGGCCTACTTCTTCCATGACTTCTCTTGATACGGTTTCCTCTATCGATTCTCCGATTTCGTTAAATCCTGCAAGCAGTGCATAATTTTTATAAATTCTGCCTGTGTATTTGGACATCAGGATTCTGTCTCCATGAGTCACACCGATGATCACAGCCGGACAGATTTTGGGAAATTCCATCAATCCGCACTTCGGACATTTTAGCATTCTCTCTTTTCCATCTGCTTTCATACGCGTTCCGCAATAACCGCAGAAACGTCTCGTATCATACCAGCGCTGTAACTGCCATCCGGTAATCGCTGCAAACGCCTGATATTTTGGCTTTGCACTGCGGAAATATTCTACAGCCTTCCACACATATCCGGCTACTTGCAGGCGTTCCACACTCACAGATGTATTCACATCATCTACAACTTCCATCTTATCTGTCGTCTTATGGTTCAGAAGATAGTACACTTTTTCATCAATCGTGAACAGATAAATAAGTTTCTCCCCGGCAGTCTCTGACGCTTTGCAGATCTCTGCGACTTTCGGAAATGCAATCTCTCCTTCTGTCACAAGCACTTCTCTTCCATCATAGTAAAGCACATAATCCTCTGCTTCCGGTTTCTGTGGTCTGTATGTATTATCATACTGATGTGGTGCAATTTCCTGTATCATTTGTCCATCCCCTTATTTATGCCCTTGTCTTTGTTCCTGTTCCGTCACGTTTTGCCATTTTCAGTCGATTTAATGTCACTTCTTTTTCTTTGTACATGACCTTTGTCTCGGTTCCTTCTTCAAACAGATAAACATGTTCCAGCTCGTCTTCTTTCCGGAGTTTGATTCCACGCACACCAATTGCACCTTTCTTCTTCTCCGAAACTTCATCTGCCGCAAAACGCAGAAAATATCCATCTTTTGTCTGTAAGACGACCTGCTGGTTATCGGTGATCACCTGAATGCTTACTACTGCATCATCTGCCTGTAATTTCGTAGCTGCGATCGTACGTTTTGCCACCTGGAATTCCTGTCCGTCTACCTTTTTGATCATGCCCTGTTTCGTTGCAAATAATAATTTTGCATAACGGGTTTGTTCTGCATCACAGATATAGACAATTTCCTCTGCGGTGCTATCGTAATTACTTACATTGTCGATTGGCAGACCTTTGTCACGGAATTTTCCGTGCGGCAGATCTAACACTTTAATCTGATGCATCTTACCTCCCGCTGTAAATACACACAGTTTTCCGGTATTCATCGCATGCAGGACATATTTATTCTCACTGTCCGCCGCTTCTTTATTTCTCTCATATGTTGCGGCATCTACCGTTCTGGCATAACCGAAACGATCCATCAGGAAGACAACTTCCTGTTCTTCGATCTTATTCTCTTCAAAGACAGCCTCTTCTGCATTTTCAATAACAGTCCGTCTCTTTCTGCCGAATTCTTTCTTGATCTGATCTAAATCTTCCATGATCACTGCTGCCATGGAATCATAATTATTCAGAATATCTTCGTATTTTGCAATATTTGCAAGTGTCGTCTCATGCTCTTTCATAAGCGCTGCGATTTCCAGACCAATCAGCTTATAGAGCCGCATCTCCAGAATGGCATTTGCCTGACGTTCTGTAAAACGGAGCATTGCCGCCATTTTTCTGGAAATATTAGATTTAAACTTAATATTTTCCGTAATTCCTTTTGTCAGACATGCTCTGGCGTCTTTTACAGACTGGCTCCCGCGCAGGATTTCAATGATCAGGTCAATGACGTCACATGCCTTGATAAGACCCTCCTGGATCTCTTTTTTATCCTGCTCTTTCGCAAGCAGATTTTTATATTTTCTCGTTGTCAGCTCAAACTGAAAATCCACATGATGCTCAATGATCCTTTTGAGTCCCATCGTCTCCGGGCGCCCATTTGCAACAGCAAGCATATTTACGCCAAAGGTATCTTCCAGACGTGTTTTCTTATATAACATATTTGTCAGATTGGTTACATCTGCACCTTTTTTCAGTTCAATAACAATCCGGATTCCTTCCTTAGATGACTGATTGGAAATATCTACAATATCACTTGTCTTCTTTGTCTCTACAAGATTGCAGACATCGTTTAAGAATTTTCCAATTCCGGCTCCGATCATCGTATATGGAATCTCGGAAATGACAAGACGTTTCTTGCCACCCTTCATCTCTTCGACATCCACTTTTCCACGAAGTTTGATCTTGCCGGTTCCACTTTCATAAATACTCACAAGATCGTCTTTATTTACAACGATTCCTCCTGTCGGAAAATCCGGTCCTTTGATATATTTCATCAGCTGTCTCGTACTGATATCATCATTTTTCATATATGCTTTGACAGCATCTACAACCTCGGCAAGATTGTGTGTCGGGATACTGGTTGCCATCCCGACCGCGATACCTTCCGCACCATTTACAAGAAGGTTCGGGATACGGACCGGCAGAACTTCCGGCTCTTTCTCTGTCTCATCAAAATTCGGCACGAAATCAATAACATCTTTATCCAGGTCAGCCAGATACACTTCCTGCGTAATCTTCGCAAGCCTTGCTTCTGTATAACGCATGGCGGCCGCTCCGTCTCCTTCGATGGAGCCAAAATTTCCATGTCCGTCTACAAGTATCATTCCTTTTTTAAAATCCTGTGCCATCACGACAAGTGCATCATAAATCGAGCTGTCACCGTGCGGATGATATTTACCCATCGTATCCCCAACGATACGGGCGCATTTCCGGTATGGCTTGTCATAGCGGATACCCAGTTCGTGCATATCGTAAAGCGTACGTCTCTGTACCGGCTTTAATCCGTCACGTGCATCCGGCAGCGCTCTGGCAACAATAACACTCATCGCATAGTCAATATATGATTTTTTCATCACTTCCGAATACTCGGTTCTTATGATCTGTGAATCCTGCATCTTTCTTCTCCTTTATACGTCCAGTTCTGCCTCTGCAGCATTTTCATAAATAAATTCTCTTCGCGGCGGTACTTCCGTTCCCATCAACATCTCTGTCACTGCAGAAGCCATTCTCGCATCTTCAATCTCAACTCTTTTTAAAATACGGGTTTCCGGATTCAGTGTTGTCTCCCAGAGCTGCTCTGCATCCATCTCGCCCAGACCTTTGTACCGCTGCAATGTAAACGGACCTTCGTGTGTCCTCCGGTAACACTCCAGTGCTTTGTCATCGTACAGATATTCTTCTTCGCCTTTTTTCGGCATCGCTTTATAAAGTGGCGGCATCGCAATGTAGACATGTCCTTCATCGATCAGCTCTTTCATAAAACGATAGAACAATGTAAGAAGCAGTGTCGAAATGTGTGCACCATCCACGTCCGCATCTGCCATGATAATGATCTTATCATAACGGAGTTTGCTGATATCAAAATCATTTCCATAACCTTCCGAAAAGCCACAGCCGAATGCATTGATCATCGTCTTGATTTCCGCATTTGCAAGCACCTTGTCGATCGTTGCTTTTTCTACATTCAGGATCTTACCACGGATCGGCAGGATTGCCTGATACATACGGTCACGCGCTGTTTTTGCAGATCCTCCGGCGGAATCTCCCTCGACAATAAAAATCTCACATTTTGATGCATCACGGCTTTCACAGTTTGCAAGCTTTCCGTTGCTGTCAAAGGAATATTTCTGCTTTGTCAGAAGATTGGTCTTCGCTTTTTCTTCTGTCTTACGGATCTTTGCCGCTTTCTCTGCACAGCCGATCACTTTCTTAAGCGTTTCCAGATTACGATCAAAATAACGCACGATTTCATCGCCGGTCACCTTACTTGTCGCTTTTGCCGCATCCGGGTTATCCAGTTTTGTCTTCGTCTGTCCTTCAAAGCGGGGATCCGGATGTTTGATGGATACGATTGCAGTCATTCCATTTCGGATATCTGCTCCGGTAAAGTTCGCATCTTTATCTTTCAGAATTCCAAGTTCTCTTGCATATTGGTTGATCACGGTCGTAAATGTCGTTTTAAATCCGGTCAGATGCATTCCGCCTTCACTGTTGTAAATATTATTACAGAAGCCAAGAATGTTTTCATGGAACTCATTGACATACTGGAATGCCACTTCCACTTCAATTCCGTCCGCAGTTCCTTTAAAATAAACCGGCTCATGGATCTTCTCTTTCTTTCCATTCAGATCCTGGATAAATCCGATGATTCCTTCCGGTTCGTGGTAGGTGATCTTCTCTTTTTTTCCGTCTCTTAAATCTTCAAAAACGATCGTCAGCTCTGGATTCAGATATGCCGTTTCATGCATACGGCTTTTTACATCTTCAGCCTTGAATCTTGTTTTCTCAAAAATTGTTCCATCCGGCAGGAAATTTACTTTTGTTCCGGTTTTTCTTGTTTTTCCAAGTTTTGGGAGAAGACTATCTACCAGCTCTACGACCGGATTTCCCTTTTCATATCTGTCATGGTGGATATAGCCGTCACGGCTGATCTCCACATCCATATATACGGACAGTGCATTTACAACAGAAGAACCTACACCGTGCAGACCTCCGCTTGTCTTATATGCCGAGTCATCGAACTTACCACCGGCATGAAGCGTTGTATAGACAAGACGCTCTGCCGGTACACCTTTGGCATGCATATCGACCGGCACGCCACGTCCATTATCTGCAATCGTGGCAGAACCGTCTTTTTCCAGTGTGACATGGATCTCGCTACAGTATCCTGCCAGATGTTCATCTACCGCATTATCTACAATCTCATAGATCAGATGATTCAGACCTTTTGTAGATACGCTTCCGATATACATTCCCGGTCTTTTTCTTACCGCTTCCAGACCTTCTAATACTGAAATACTCTCCGCATCATATGTGTTTTTCTTCGCCATTCCTTCTATATCCTCTCTCTTTTTTCCACATGTTTCCGTTTTTTCTATACTTTTCCATACTTTGTATATATTAGCATAAAATCCGGCACGAAGTAAATACTTTTATGGATCCACCACCGCATCTAAAAGGTCTGCGAGAACTTTCATCGATCTTTGCATTTCTTTTACCGTATTCGTCTGTGCACCTGCCTCGATCAGCAGATATTTGGGCATCAGATGCATATTATAGCGATAACTTTTCAGATAAATCCTTCTTGCGAAACCAGGGTATTTTTTTGCGGCAGCAAGCTGCATCTGCATGGAAAATGCAAGATTGTCCTGTATGTATGGATTCTTAAGATAAGCAATATCTCCATTCTTCTTCGTCCGGCTTAGTCCATTAAAGAACATGATCTGTCCGGTTTTCTTTCCATCTATAGATGTCACCAGATGTGTGTTGTTTCCGACGCCGTCTCTGTGCAGATCGATCACAACTTCAATCGACGGATATTTTTTCAGGATTTTCCTCACCTTTACTTCTGCAAGCTGGTATGCACGGCTACGATCCATTTTCCCGCCAATCAGATCATACACTCCTTCGTGGTGCATTGTCGGGATCCGATAAGTATCATTTAACTCTTTCGTCAGAATATCTCCCATACCGACAATCGATGTTTTTTTATCTCCCGCTTTGGAATCTTTAAATGCCTCCTGGGAATGGGTATGATAAATTAGAATCTTCGGTTTGCTTCCGTCTTTTCTGATCTTCATATTCTTTTTCAGAAGTTTTCCGGCATCCAGCTCCTTTGCATCCGTCTTTGTTGTCTGATCTACGGTATAAAAATGGCTGCGCAGATATGCATAATTTTTCAGCTTCTTTTCGGATATCTTTGCAGTCTGTGTTTTTTCTGTTTTCTCTTTGTTGCTTTTTACAGTTCCGTCCTCCAGCACTTCATTTTCATCTTCTGCCTGTTTCTTTAGAATCAGACGGTAAGTATCTTCATCCTCAACCGCCAGCGTCTTTTCTTCTTCCCCATTTGCCATATATCCGATTGGAAATAATAGCTCCATCTGATTGATAAGCCATTTTTCAAAGGATTCTTTTCCTGTTTCTTCTATATACATAAGTTCCGGCATATGCAGCTTCCAGGCACATTTTAAAATTTCCCGGTTCACATATTCTCTTCCTTGATATGGATACTTTGTTTTTCCGGCAAGCATAGTTCCTGCCGATGCAGCGGCAAGCAGGCATACTGCCATCAGGACCATTACTGCCATGCTTTTTCGCTGCCTCTTTCCGGAAGTTCTTCTGCACCAATTTTTCATCTCTTCTCTTTTCTCATATCTTTTCTTAACACTATATGATGTGCAATTTTTAAATATGTGCCTGTCCGGCGGCAAGAGCATTTAACGCTTCCGAGATTGTATAGCTTGTCCGCTCCATCGTTTCATCGATATCTTTCGGTGTAACAAACATCCCATACAGATACGGCGGAATCAGATGTTCTTTATTTTCTCTCATTCCTTCGTCCCGGCATTTTGCAACATATTCTTCGATAGAATCACCTACAATCGTCGCGGCATCAACAACAGTCGGGACACCAATGGCGATTACCGGGACCCCCACCGTCTCCTCTGTAATCGCGTTTCTGTGATTTCCAACGCCGGAGCCCGGCGCGATTCCGGTATCTGCAATCTGAATTGTCCGGTTCAGCCTTCTCACACTTCTTGCAGCAAGCGCATCGATCGCAATTACAAAATCCGGTTCTGTCTCTTCCACAATTCCCCGCACGATCTCTACTGTCTCCATCCCGGTCTGTCCCATGACACCCGGTACAACTGCACTTACGAGCCGGTCCGCCTCCCCGTCAAGTGCATATTTTCCATATTCCTTCACCAAATGTCTTGTAATATCCAGATGCTCAACAACAAGCGGTCCCAGTGCGTCTGGCGTGACGTTCCGGTTACCCAGTCCAATAATCAGAATACTCTGTCCATCTTCCTTCTCTGGCAGGCACTCCTCAAGTACTTCCATTAATTTCCCTGAAATCTCTCTGTGATAGCTCTCATCTGCTTCTGCCATTTTCGGTGCTTCCAGCGTGATATAATTTCCTACTGGTTTTCCCATCACTGCGGCACCGTTTTCTGTCTCAATCCGTACTGTCGTCACACGCACTTCACACATGTCATCATAGGTTTCTTCCACAGCAACTCCAGGAATCTCAATCTGATCCGAGACAAATCGTTCTCTCTGCTCCAGCGCAAGATCCGTCCGCACATTATATCGATCCATCATTTTTGTTTCCGCCTTTCTTCTACATTTTTTCACCTGTATTTCCTAGTTTTTACAAATAATTGATAAATATGTATTGACAGAAAAGCTTTCGTGACATAAAATAAGTTCGTATGTTTCGTTAGAACGTCCGTGTCCGGATCTAACGAACTGGAAAATCGACAACAGATCGAAATATTTAATCGGAGGTGGACAGATTGGCTAACATCAAATCTGCAAAGAAAAGAATTTTAGTAAACGAAACAAAGGCTGCTAGAAATAAAGCAATCAAATCTAAAGTTAAAACTTATGTAAAGAAAGTTGAGACTGCAGTAGCAAAGAAAGATGCTGAAACAGCTAAAGCTGCTTTAAAAGATGCCATTGTTGAAATCAACAAAGCTGGAAGCAAAGGTGTTTATCACAAAAATACATGCTCCAGAAAGATTTCCCGTTTAACAAAAGCTGTTAACGGAATTGCTTAATTATAGAATGACATATTAAAAAAACAGCCATACCGTCATGTGGCTGTTTTTTTGTTGCTGTTTTCTCCGTCAGGAACTGTCAGCGACAGTTCCGCCGAGATTGTTTTTAATGAATATAACTTCTATTCTAACTTAGAATATCCAAAGCTGTTCACGAGCGCTTCTACCCTCTCGCCCTTCTGGCACATTGGACAATTCAGCGAATCATAAGCATGATATGCCGGTACGTCTGCACTTGTGAAGATTGTCTTAATCTCCATTCCAGCAACTTTTGTAACAGCACTGAAGATCGAACATACTCCACATACAGTTCCACCATAATAAAGAACAGACTCAATGGCACGCATGATTGTCTTTCCAGTTGTAACAGATGCAGCAAGGAGCAATACCTGTTGATTCCTAATCATACGTAGTTTGTTATCACGGAACATGATCTGTCCCTGCATATTGTACTCCGGTGTGATCACAGAAATATTATTTCCCGCACTCAGAGACATCCGGCTCGAATCCGCAAGATGCTCTGCCATAAATGTTCCGATCACTTCTGTCTCATCCAGACATACAATCGTATCGATCGTTGCATTCGTCATATATGCATTGGCTAATTCCTTCGCTGTCTCTTTTGCATTGTTATGACGAGTCTTGACTGTTGACATATCGATATATGTATTCAGATGCGAGTTACTCGTCGCAAAATGTCCTTTCATAATTTTAATACGTGCTTTTGGATTTCTGGTGGATCTTAAGTCTTCTAATCTGCTATCCATGATGCTCACCACTCCTTTCTAAATCTATATCCAGATTACCACGAAAAACGGACGGCGTAAAGATGAACTTTACACCGTCCGTTATTTCTTTTACAGTCAGATTTTAAACGCTTCGACTTACTGATTAATTGTTGATCAGTTTGTCTTCTCCGTTCCAGCTGTACAGTTTTCTGATCTCTTCTCCGACTTTCTCTGATGGATGCTCGGAAGCAAGTTTTCTCATTGCTTTGAAGTGTACCTGACGTCCTGCTGGTGACATATCTACTAAGAATTCTTTTGCAAATGTTCCGTCCTGGATGTCTGTCAGGATCTGTTTCATAGCTTTCTTTGTATCTTCTGTGATGATCTTCGGTCCTGTAATGTAATCACCATACTCAGCTGTGTTAGAGATAGAATATCTCATTCCTGCGAAACCGCTCTGGTAGATCAGGTCTACGATCAGTTTCATCTCGTGAATACACTCGAAGTAAGCATTTCTCGGATCATATCCAGCTTCGCAAAGTGTCTCGAAACCAGCCTGCATAAGTGCACAAACACCACCGCAAAGTACTGCCTGCTCACCAAAGAGGTCTGTCTCTGTCTCTGTTCTGTATGTAGTCTCAAGAAGACCAGCTCTTGCCCCACCAATTGCAAGACCATAAGCAAGTGCACGATCCCATGCTTTTCCTGTAGCATCCTGCTCTACAGCGATCAGACAAGGAGTTCCTTTACCAGCCTGATACTCACTTCTTACAGTATGTCCCGGTGCTTTTGGTGCGATCATTGTTACATCGACATTCTTCGGTGGTTTGATACATCCAAAGTGAATGTTGAAACCATGAGCGAACATTAACATGTTACCTTCCTCAAGGTTTGGCTCGATGTCTTTTTTGTACATATCAGCCTGTAACTCATCGTTGATCAGGATCATGATGATATCAGCCTGTTTTGCTGCTTCTGCTGCTGTGTATACTTTGAATCCCTGAGCTTCAGCTTTTGACCATGATTTACTTCCTTCATAAAGTCCTACGATAACATCACATCCTGACTCTTTTAAGTTCAGTGCATGTGCATGTCCCTGGCTACCATAACCAATGATAGCGATCTTCTGTCCGTCTAATACAGATAAATTACAATCTTCCTGATAAAAAATTCTTGCTGCCATTTTAGCATTCCTCCTAAATAATATAATAAATTTTTATTGTGTTATAAATATATCATTAAACGAAAGTATCTTTCGTTTAATACCATAAAGTATCACTCCTGTGTGAGTGTCTCTACATTGCCGTCCTGGTCGATGAGTGTTACATCTTTCATGCCACGGTTCAGACCTGTAATTCCGGTTCTTGCAAGTTCCAGAATATCATACCCTCCCAGAAGATTTAAGAAAGCATCCAGCTTGGACTGTGTACCGGTAAGCTCAACCATCAGGGAATCCTTCTCCACATCAACGATCTTCGCACGGAAAATATCGGCTACTGAGATGATCTCTGAACGCTCCGACTTGTTTGCCTTTACCTTAACCATAATCAGTTCACGGTAAACGGAATCTGACGGCTCCAAAACCTTAATCTCAATAATGTCTTCCAGCTTTCTGACCTGCTTTTCAATCTGGGATAAAATCAGTTCATCACCACTTGATACGATTGTTATCCTTGTAAACCTTGGATCAGCGGTAACGCCTGCTGTAATGCTATCAATACTGTATCCCCTTCTACTGAACAATCCTGAAATCCGACTTAAAACTCCTGGATTGTTGTCAACTAATAATGAAAAAACTCTCTGCATGACTGCACCTCTCTTTCGTTATATTTAAAAAACAGAGTGCGTTCTGTTTTTATATAATAGCAATACCTGTCACTTTTGTCAAGCGTATACGAATATCTTTTTGTTTTCTTTTTTATTTCTCTCTTATTTACCTGCTCCTACGACCACGATTCCGAAATATAAGCGATTACTTCTTCCTTTTTCTCCTGCCTGATAATCTCATCCGCAATCTTTTTTATCATCTTTTCTTTGTCTTTTTTTAAGTTCCCGCGCACACGAAATTCAATAAAATCATGAAACCCGTCATAAGCAAGATCCATTGGTTCCAACTCTTCCAGCAACAGCTTTTCTTCTTTCAGATTCTCCAATTCTGTTGCCGGTTTGAAATTGCCGTTCCGAATCTCCTGATATAACGGTGCATCTGTATGTAAAAACATAGAGAAATTAATCACTCTTTCCGGCTTTGTCTCATTTAAGAATGCCGCTAATGCCCTGGCATTTTCCATGCCTTTTCCATGTCCTGCAACTCCTGTCATAATATGTGCGTCAAATACAATACCTGCGTCCTGTATTCTTGCAATTGCCTTTCCCGCCTGAGAAATCGTATGATCTTTTTTCATAAAAGCAAGCACCTCTTCCAGACCACTCTCAATGCCCAGATACAGATGCTCCACTCCCAAACTATGTAATTGTTCCAACTCTTCCGGTGACTTTGCAAGGATTCCTGTAACGGTTGCATCCATGCGTACAGATGGCCCTTCCGGAAAATATTTTCTGACAAGCTTAAGGATCTCTGCCAGTTCTTCCGTCGGGAGATCAAATGCATTGCCATCGCCTAAAAATACGGCTTTGGGCTTTCCTCCGGCTTCTTTCACACGGATCAGATCATGTTCAACCTGGGCAAGTGGAAGTTTACGGAATTTTAAATGTTTGAATAATGTGCAAAACCTGCACCGGTTATAAGAGCATCCTACCATCACCGGCAGCATATAAGATGAACGCTCCATCGGTGCGCGGCAGATCTGACCTTCGTATTCCATATGCATCCCTCTCTTTCTTTTGTGGATGCATTCTATTATATCATGTTTTTCTATAAATCTGCCATCTTTCCGAGAAATTACACTTGAATCCGAGACATCGTCCTTACGATCCTCGTATGACTTTTATTACAAACGCAAAGAAAGTTGGGATGGATGAATATGCTATAAAAGAAATGGTTGGTCATAGCATTAAGGACATCACCGAATCAGTCTACACTGTCCGAGATCTTGAATGGCTAAGAAATGACCTTGAGAAATTAGAATAAAGCGGCTGACTCGAGTGACTAATAGACAGTGTCTAATAAGTGTCTAATAAGTGTCTAATCAACCGCTTTTTCTTAGCTTTTATTCCATTCTATTAAATCTAAAACCCTTGTAAAATAGGCGTTTCTTAGAATTTACCTGCCTTTGCAGCTTCCTCGATGGAAACGGCTACAGCTACAGTCATACCAACCATCGGGTTGTTACCTGCACCGATCAGTCCCATCATCTCAACGTGAGCCGGTACAGATGAAGATCCGGCAAACTGTGCATCAGAGTGCATACGTCCAAGTGTATCTGTCATACCGTAAGAAGCCGGTCCTGCTGCCATGTTGTCCGGGTGAAGT
>OGYI01002008.1_pt1 | contig 17009 bp, 13 predicted proteins | sample 1576521 | NCBI WGS metagenome assembly OGYI01 (sample SAMEA3541484, study PRJEB24748) | human gut metagenome | biome: human gut; feature: human-associated habitat; material: faeces | place: China | collected 2012
GTTGACGTAGTAGATGGGGGTGGTGAACGAGTAGGTTCCCTTTGACATGGTGCTTCCTCACATTTCGGGGCCGCGCGGCGCATGATGCCTCGTCAGCCGGCTTTCGAGCGCCGCCGCTCATGATGCGGCGCGCTTGGACGACGCGCGCCAACCAGCATTCGTTCGCCAGTTGGCAAGCAACTGGATATTCTAGCACGAGGAAACGCTTCGACCCCTCGTCCCCGCAGATCGCACGCGAATGTTTCACGCCCGCGATGCAAAGGAATCCCGAACCTTGCCGCAACGTGCCCCAAACCTTAAGAAATGCTTACAGCACGCTTAAGTTTCACTTGCGTTGCGCCAGCACCGGTAACCGCGGCGGCACGACACCGTATACTGGCCGAAACGAAGGAAGCACTCACCGATGGCGAAGGAGGACCGATGCAGACGAACCCCGCGCGACGCTTCGCGTCGGCTGTCGCTTCCCTGCTCGGCTGCCTCCTTCTCATCGCGCTGTTCATGGTACAGCTCCGGTACACGGGCTACGAATCGGGGCTCGTTCCCGTCGCGCACGCCAATGGAAACGCGGTCGTCGCGCACGTCCCCGCTTCCCCGCGCACCACCGTCACCGCCGAATACTGCAGCGAGGTGGTGGCCGCCCTCGACCCAAACAACCCGTCAGGACGAACATCCACGCAGCTGACGTTCGACGACTCCTGGTTCTTCCACGACGCCCGCACCTACCAGCACGATCTGGCCACGGCCTGTTCCGTGTTGGCGGCGGTGTGCAATTCCGAATCCCAGTACTACGACGGCGTGGCCGGTTCGCTGCCCTACGCCGAGCGGACGCTTGGCGCGCTGGGATTCCACGACGTGCGCACCGAGTCGTACGCGATGCGCAGCAGCGTCCTCGACGAGGTCAGCTCACTGTTGGTGGGATCGAGCGACGTGGCCGCGTACACGTTGGCCAGCAAGACCATCGCTTCGGACGGCGACGGGAAGCCCGTCACGCTTCTGTTCGTGGGCATCCGCGGCACGTACGGCGCAGAGTGGCTCAGCAACTTCAACTTCCTGGGCGCCGGCTCCGACGATGCCGACCACCGCGGGTTCAAAGCGGCCGAGGAAGAGGTCGGGAAAGCAGTGCGCTCCTACGCGAGCGATCTGGGCATCGACCCCGCTCACACGCGCATTCTCATCACAGGGCACAGCCGCGGCGGGGCCATCGCGAACCTGCTGGCCGCCGACCTCGGCGACCCGGACGACGACGCGTCGGCGCTGGCGCCCTCGTCCGGCATCTACGCCTACACGTTCGCCGCCCCGTGCGCCACGCGCGCGGACGACCGGCACGATCCGAGGTTCGGCAACATCTTCAACGTGGTGAACGAGGCGGACATCGTCACGCAGCTGCCGCTTTCCTCCTGGGGTTTCGGACGCTACGGCTCCACCATCACGCTGCCCAGCACCGTAAGCGCCGACTTCGACGATTCGTACGCCATCGTGCAGACCGCTTACCAGCGCAACACCGGCTACGCGTTAGGATGCGACGAGGACGACTTCGCCACGCTGAGCACGTTCGGCTCCACGGCATCCACCCGCGTGCCCACGCTCGACGCGCTGGTCAGCCCATTGGGCATCGTCGGTGCCGTGCAGTCGCTCCTCGGCCTCGACCTTTCGGCCGCGCTGACCGCCCACTACCCCGACACGTACATCGCCTGGATGCAGGCCGGCGCGGCCGATCAGCCGGCTTCGGCCTGATTGAGAGCACGGAGCGCCGCGAGCGCCGGCAACGGTCGACGTTCCGTAGATTGCGCGCCCGGACGGCATGCGGTACCGTGGACGACGAGGTGATACGCATGCAAACCGACCGACGCAAGGAATTGCGAGACGCATACAAGAGCCGCCGCCCCGACATGGGCGTGGTTGAACTGCGCTGCACTGCCACGGGCCAGCGCTTTCTGGGCATCACGCGCGACGCGGCGAAGGAGCTCAACAGCCTGCGGGCGAAGCTGAACGGAGGCGGGCACCCGAACCGTCCGCTGCAGCAGCTGTGGAGCGAGCACGGCGAGAACGGCTTCGACTTTCACGTGGCGGACACGCTGGAGTACGAGAACCCCGAAGACGTCTCGGCCGACGACCTGCAAGCCCTACGCGACCTGCTGCTGGCCGAAGACCCCGAAGCGCGCAAGATCTGGAAGTGAGCCAGGCGCGTCCGTCGATCCTAGACGCGCCCTTGCACGCGCCTCACTCGAAGTAGAACAGATCCTCGAACTTCTTGTCGAGCGCGATGCAGAGGACGAGAGCCAGCTTTGCCGTAGGGTTGAACAGGCCCGTCTCGATGGACGAGATGGTCTGGCGCGAGACACCCACGAGCCCCGCGAGCTCTGCCTGCGAAAGCCCCGCCTCGGCGCGCGCCGCCTTCAGCCGGTTGCAGAGTTCGAGCTCGCCGTCGTTGTCATGCACATCGTCGAATCCGAGAGACGGTAGCTTGATCATGAAGTGCCCCTACATCGTCGCGAATATATGGTGGACGACGACGCTGATGACCGCGACCGTCACCAAAACGCCCGCACCCAACGCGGTTTTGTAACGAAACTGGTAGAACTGGTAGAAGTTCATGGCGGCTATGCCCGACATGACAATGGCGAACGACACATCCGTGCTCTGACCATGAAGCGAATCCCACACGAACAACAACGCCCATACCACCATCATCACGGAGAGCATAAGGTAGCTCGCACGCCATTGCATCAGCTTGAACCGCTCGTCCATTCCGTCGTTGTCCCGACGGCTCTTCTCCAGAATCTCGTCCTTGTTCATGGCTGCCTCCTTCTGCATCGCCCGTTCGCTTCCGGATGTTTCACGTGAAACATTTGTACTCATGCCTCACCAAGCACGCAAAACGCTTCTCGGTGGCGAAAAACCTCCGAATTCGGAAGTTTGAATCCCTGATCGCAGCGATACGCGGCTACCCACTCTGCAAAATACCTGGTCGCGAGCCGACATCCTCAATCACGTTGGACTTGCCACCGAATCGGACTGCGCTCACCTTCCGAATTCGATTGCTTTTTGCCAACTGGGCGTCCTCGTACGGCATCCCAAGGTTTTCATTGGTTCATTCTGCCAAGTTTTCTTATCACAATGTCAAGTATACTTATCACGAAGAGGAAATGCAAGGCAAGCGTTGCAGATCCGGAACCGGGCATGGCACTCTTTTGCTACCATGCTCGTCATGGAAACGAACGAACCTACACCCACGACGGAAGCGGCCGAAAGCGGCACGCCCGTCGCCGCGCGCCGCAAGCCGCGCAAGCTCGTCGTCGCGCTGACGGCCCTCGCCATCCTGCTGTGCGTGCTGGCAGCCGCGTTCTTCGCGTACGCGAGCGACTCGTACCACGACCTCGACGCGAACCATCGCAACCTCGTGTCGACCGAGACGCTGCCCGTTCAGCAGGGAGACAACTACCTTGCGTTCGGCGACCCGAACGCAGCCGTCGGCCTCGTGTTCTACCCCGGCGCGAAGGTGGAATACAGCGCGTACGCGCCGCTCATGCGCGATCTGGCCGAGCGCGGCTACCTGGCCGTAGTGGTTCAGATGCCGTTCAACTTCGCGTTCTTCGACATCAACGCAGCCGACCGCGTGCGCGCGGACTTCCCCGACGTGGGCACCTGGTGGGTGGGCGGCCACTCGCTGGGCGGCTCGATGGCGGCGCAGTACGCGGTCGACCATGCCGGCGACGGCACGCTCGACGGCCTCGTGCTGTTGGGATCCTACTCCGCCAGCGACCTGTCGAGCACGAACCTGGGCGCCATCTCCCTGTACGGCTCGAACGACCAGGTGCTCAACCGCGCCAAACTCGAGGACAACGCCAACCTGCTGCCCAAGGGAGCCGAAACCGTGGAGATCGAAGGCGGCAACCATGCCGGCTTCGGCGCCTACGGCCCGCAAAGCGGCGACGGCGAGGCCACCATCACCCCCGCCGACCAGCAAACCCAAACCGCCGACGCCATCGACCGCTACATCAGGGCCCGCTACGCCGAGCCGTCCCTGGCAGCCGCAGCATAGCGCGAACCACGCTCAGCCGAGCCGCCTCTAGCGCGTTTTCCGCTGCGGGCGCGGCAGAAACGCCATGCCCACGACGAAGCCCACGACGATGACGGCCGCCTGCACTTCGAAGCTTAAAGCGAAACCGCCGACGTCGATGCCTAGCTCGTTGGAAGATGCGAGCGCCATAACCGTGATAAGCGCCGACGACGAGAGCGCACCGAAGATCTGGCGAAACGACGTGATGATGGCCGTGCCTTGCGCGATGTCTTCAAGAGACAGCGCCGCGCAAGCGTGAGCGGTCATCGGCATCATGAGGCATGCGACCCCCACCGTGCGCACGCCGTACAACACGGTTATCGCCCACTCGGGCGTACCCGCGTCGCACGCCGCGAACGCCAGTGTGCCCGCAGCCAGCACCGCGCATCCCACCGCAACGAGCGGCCTTGGACCGTAACGGTCGAGCAGGCGTCCCGTCACCGGGTTCAAGAACCCTAGCAGCACCGCGCCCGGCAGGATAGTCAGCCCCGACACCGTGGCGCTGCCGCCCTGCACGTCCTGTACGAACAACGGCACCATGATGGAACCGACCATGAACGCCATCTGGGACATCATCACCAGCACAGTGGCTATCGCGAACGTGCGGTTGCGAAAGCACGACAGTTTGAGCAGCGGCTGCTCGATGCGCGCCTGGCGCCTCGCGAACACGAAGAGCGCAAGCGCGCCGCCTGCGAGCGCCGCCAAAGACACAGGATCGAACGCAGCGTCCGACTCCATAACCGTGGTCCCCAGCATGATGCCGCAGAAGCCAAGCGTGTACAAAAGCCCCGAAGGCACGTCAAACCGCTCGCGCGACCCTTCGCGCTTCACCACATCGGACAGCACGAAGAACGACAGCACCACAACCACCGCCGACACCGCGCCCAAGATGACGAACACCGAGCGCCAACCCCAGAAGTCGATGAGGAAGCCGGATACGGTGGGCCCGATGGCCGGCGCGAAGCCGATGATGAGGCCCACCAGACCCATCGCACGGCCGTACTCGCTTTTGGGGTACACTGACAGCGCCACCACCTGGATAAGCGGCAGCGCGATGCCCGCGCCGCCGGCTTGCAGCAGGCGCGATGCCAACAGCAGCGGATAATTCGGTGCGACGAGCGCGGCCGCGCAACCTGCGACGAAGCACACCATGGCTGCGATGAACAGCTTCTTCGAATCAACGCGATGCACCAGATAAGCGGTCATAGCCGAGATGAGGCCAAGCGTGAAGATGTAGGACGTGGTGAGAAGCTGGCCGAGCGAGGCGCTCACGGAGTACTCGTGCATGATGGTGGGAAGCGCGGCTATCATCATGCTCTGCGAGATGCACGCGGCGGTGGTGCCCGACATCATGACCGCAAGCACGATGGTGCGCTGTCTCTTCGGCAAGCCGTCGGATACCCCTTGCGCGGTATCACCCGCGCTGCCATAGTTCCGTTCTCGCTCTATCGCCTGTGCGCTTTCCATAGCTCCATGATAGCAGCGTGCGCAAGCGGTCTGCGAAGGATGCACACATTCCACGATCGACCCTGGTCAAGGCCAGTCGCGCCCGCGCCCCGGACGCTCGCCCGCGCCCGACGATGACCGCCGTGCCGGACGCTCGCCTGCGCCCGACGGAACCTCACCGTGCCGGACGCTCGCCCGCAGCTGCGAGGCCGACCTGGGCGCAAAACGCACCCCCACCGTTCCGTTTTTACCGCGGAAGCCCGAACGTCCCGTCAAGCGGCCCGCCGGCCACGCGCAGAAGGGCATCGGGAGCGCGCTCGGACGAACGCAGGGCACGACCTGCGGCTTTCATACGGTGCACGCGGGCGTATCGAGATCGACCCGCGCATTCCGAGCCGGCGCGTAATGCGCGCCGCGCACGGACGCGACCCGCGCCCTTCGGGGTGGCGCTCAGCGCTCGGTGCTCGCCGCGCTTGGGCGCCTACGGGCGCGGCGCTACCAAGGCCCTAGCGCAGCTTCGCGCGCCGATCGCGCCAGTCGGGCATGAAGGCGTCCATGAGCGCCTTGAAGCGGGAGCCGTGGCCGCGTTCCAGCAGGTGACACAGCTCGTGCACCACCACGTACTCCAAACACTCGGGCGGGTAGAGCGCCAAACGCACGTTGATGCAGATGCGGCCCGTGGCGGGTTGGCAGCTGCCCCAACGGCTGGTCATGTTGCGATACGCCAGCTTGCCCGCCTTCACGCCCATGATGGGTTCCCACGCCTCCACGAGCGCGGGCACGCACGCCTCCACCACGGCGCGCCACGCCGCCACCTCCTCGGGCCCCGCCTCGGCCGCCACGGCGGCGCCGCGCTCCACGCGCGGCCTAGGCCGGGCGACTTCCAACCGTGCGGCGCGGCGGCGGCGCGACGAGACGCAGCGGCAGGACGCGCTCGAGGAGATCATCCACTTCGCCGAGCGCTCTGCCCACGTGTTCGACGCGAAGGCGCGGGCGCTCATCATGTTCACCTCGGGCACGACCGGCAAGCCGAAGGCCGTGCCGCTGGCCTGGTGCCAGGTGTGCCGCGCCGCCGAGGCTTCGAACGCCGCCCTCAACAGCCCCGGCGTGGGCATGTGGCAGGCGGCGCTGCCGCTGTACCACATCGGCGGTTTCCAAGTGGTCGTGCGCAGCCTGCTGGGGCAGGTGCCCTTCATCCTCTACCGCCGCTTCGACGCCAAGCGTCTGCTGGCCGATGCGGCGCGCTCCCACGTTACCCACGTGTCGGTGGTGGACAAGATGCTGCAGGACCTGCTGAACGAGGACGAGGCGGACACGCTGAAGGGCTACCGGTGCATTCTGCTGGGCGGCGCGGCGTCGAACCCGCATACGCTTGGTCGCGCCACCGCGGCCGGTGCTCGCGTATACGCGAGCTATGGCATGACGGAAACGTCCAGCCAGATTGCCCATGCGCAGGTCACGCCTTCGTTCGACGGGGGGTTGCGGCTGCTGCCGGGCTACGAGGCGCGCATCGTCGACCCCGACGCGCAGGGCTTCGGCCGCCTGGCGGTCAAGGGCCCCGGCGTGTTCGAGGGCTACCTCAACGCGCGGGCGGCGCACACGGTGGACGGGTTCTTCCTCACGGGTGACACGGCGGCGCTGGCGGCCGGACGACTGTACGTGAAGGAGCGCACCACCGATATGTTCGTGTCGGGCGGCGAGAACGTCTACCCGGCCGAGATCCGCGACAAGCTCGTGCGCGTGCCCGGCGTCGCCGAGGCCTACGTGTTCGGCGCGCCCGACGCCGTCTGGGGCCGCCGTCCCATCGCGTTCGTGGAGCGCGAGCGTCCCGCCGCCCCGCAGCGCACGGAGCCGGTTGCGCCGCAGCAGTTCGCCGCCACCGTGCGGGCCAGCCTGAGCACGCGTCTGTCGAAGCTCTACCAGCCGCGCTGCCTCTTCGTGCTCGACGAGTTCCCCCGCACCGGCATCGGCAAGATCGACCGTGCGGCGCTCCAGGCACGCTACGAGCAGCGCATCGAGGTGGTGCGCGTGACGCTGCACCGCATTCGCCTGCCGTTCCTGCAGCCGTTCAAAACGGCGAAGGGCGTTCTGCGCGACCGCGAGTCCGTTATCGTGGAGGTGGAGGATCATGCCGGGCGCACGGGCCTGGGAGAATGCGTGGCGTTCCCCACGGACTGGTACCTGCCCGAGACGCTCGACCAGGACGTGCGCGTGCTCAAGGAGGTGCTGGCCCCCCTGGTGCTGAACGAGGCGTACCTGCACCCCTCCGAGGCCAGCGCGTCGTTCGCCGCCTGCGCGGAGGCGGCCGCGTTCCCGCTGGCGCAGGGTGCGCTCGAGCCGGCGATGTGGGATCTGTACGGCAAGATCGTCGGCAAGCCGCTGTGGCAGCTGATCGGCGGCGCAGTGCCCCACGGGGGAGCTGCGGCGGGCCAGGCGTCCGTGCCGGCGGGCGCCGTGGTGGGCATGGGAGCAGCTGCCGGCACGGTGGCTTCGGTGCGCCGTTGCGTCGAGGCGGGCTATCGCCGGGTGAAGCTGAAGGTTGCCCCCGGGGGCTCGCTGTCATCCGTGCAGGCGGTGCGCGAAGCGTATCCCCGGCTCATGATCACGCTGGATGCGAACCAGAGCTTCGCGGAGCACGACCTGGACGAGCTGCGCGCCCTCGACGCGTGCGGCCCTGCCTGGATCGAGGAGCCGCTCGACCCGCACCGCCTTCCCGGCGTCGGGCCGACAGACCTGTTCGACCGGCTGGCGCGCCTGCAGCGCAGCCTGCATACGCCCATCTGCCTGGACGAGTCCATCGCCCACCCGGCCGATCTGGCGCGGGCGTTGCAGCATCCTGAACTGGGATGCTATGCGCTCAAGATTGCCAAGATGGGCGGCGTGCAGCCCGCGCTCGACTTCCTGCGGCTGGCGCAGGTGCGCGGCCTTGGCGTGTGGATGGGCGGCATGTACGACACCGGCGTGTCCAAGCGCCTGCACGCCGCGTTCGAAACGCTGCCCGGCATCGACGCGCCCGGTGACGTCGGCGCCACTGCACGCTACTTTGCCGTGGATGTCACCGATCCGCCGTACACGGCCGAGCGCGGCCGGGTGACGCTCAACCGCACCGGCCATCCGCACGGCCTGGGTTGCGACCTCAACCGCTCCTCCTTGGCCGACGTTCTTGTGGACCGCACGGTCATCGAGCGGCAGCGCCGTCCCCTTCGTTAACGGCATACAAAATAATGCATAACGCTCTGACGTAATGCAGGGCGGTGGAGTATTATGATGCGGTCAACCCGACGAGGAACGGTGGTCCCATGAGCGCTTCCGCATCGCACCAATCCGCATCGACGATCGAGGCCGCCTCGGCGGTCGTGCCAGCTGCATCTGCCGACATCCCCCGCCCGCAGGGAGGCCTCGGCATCTTCCGGCTCGTCACCACCGTCATCACGCTCATCTTGGGCGGCGGTGTGTTCTCGCTGGCAGGCGACCAGGCGGCTAACGGCGCCAGCGGCGCGGCAATCCTCACGGCGTGGGGCATCTCGGCGGTGGGCGTACTGTGCCTCGTGCTGACGTTCTTCGCGCTTTCGCGCATCAAGCCGCAGCTCAAGGGCGGCATTTACAGCTACGCAAGCGCCGGTTTCGGCGATTTCCTAGGTTTCAACAGCGCGTGGGGCTATTGGATCAGCGCGCTTCTCTGCACGGTGAGCTTCTCGGCGCTCTTATTCGGCGCGCTGTCGTACTTCTTCCCCATTTTCGGGGAGGGCAACAACCTGGCGTCCATTGTCGGTGCGAGCTGCCTCATCTGGTTCTACGTGTTCCTCGTGTCGCGCGGCATCAAGGAAGTCACCGGCGTGAACGCCGTCATCACCATCTCGAAGGTCGTGCCCATCTTCGTGGCCATCACGGCCATCATCTTCCTGCAGAAGTTCGACTTGGGCATCTTCATGGCGAACCTTGCGACGGGCGCCGATCCCAGCCTGCCGTTCTGGGAGCAGGTGAGCGGCACCATGATGGTGACCATCTGGGTGTTCGTGGGCATCGAGGGTGCGGTGGCCATCTCCGGGCGCGCGAAGAAGGAGCGCGACGTGGGCAAGGCCACCATCATCGCGTTCGTGTGCGTGCTGACCATCTACCTGCTGGTAAGCGTTCTTAGCATGGGGGTCATGCCGTTGTCCGACCTGGCGTTGCTGGAGAACCCGGCGCTCGCGGGCGTCATGGAGGTGGCCGTGGGGCAGTGGGGCGCCGTCCTCATCAACTGCGGCGTGGTGCTATCGCTCGTGGGCGCCATGCTGGGTTACACCGTGCTCTCGAGCGAATCGCCCTACGAGGCGGCCGAGCAGGGCGTGTTCATCAAGGCGTTCGCCAAGACGAACAAGAAGGGCGCCCCTATCGTCACGCTCGTGGTCACGAATATCATCATCGAGGCGTTCCTCGTGATCATGCTGTTCTCGGACAGCACGTACCAGTTCTTCTACACCATATCCGCCGGCATGATCCTGCTGCCGTACCTGCTGTCGGCAGCGTACTTCGCCAAGCTCACGTTCACGGAGCCGCAGGCATTCAAGGGCAAGGTGGGCGGCAGCCTGGTGTTCTGGCGCATCTTCGGCATCGTGGGCGTTATCTACAGCTTCTTCCTAGCGTTCGCGAGCGGCGCGGTGGGGCTCACCATCATGTCGCTTCTGTACGCGCCGGGCATCCTCATGTACATCAAGGGGAAGAAGGAGCGGGGCGAGCCGTACCTGCGCAGCACGCTGGACAAGGTGGTGGTGCTCATCATCCTGGCCGCCGCCGTGGCATCCATCGTCCTGGTAGTCACCGGCCAAGTCGTGCTGTAGGGCCGGAACGAGCGCGGTGCGCGGCTTTGCAGCCTACCGGTTGAAACTTTGCCGTTCGCATCGTACCAGCTGCTTGCCGCGCCCGCACTCCGTCCGCTTCCGTATCGCTTTCCGGCTGCTCGGGCAAATGACCCGTTCCCAACTGCGGGCGTGTCCTTTACACTGTCCAGCAGAGGTTTCGCCCGTGCGCGCGGGGGTGCGCACGGCGGCTCGAAAGACGGAGAAAGCGGACGACGGAGGCGGCACGTGGAGCTTTTGGAGGAACGCATCAGGCGCGACGGGGTGGTGAAGTCGGAGGGCGTCCTCAAGGTGGACAGCTTCCTCAACCACCAGCTGGACATCGATCTGTTCGACGCGATGGGCGAGGAGTTCAAGCGGCTGTTCGCCGACGCTCCCATCACGAAGATCCTCACGATCGAGGCGTCCGGCATCGGCATCGCCTGCGTGGTGGCGCGCCATTTCGGCGTGCCGGTGGTGTTCGCAAAGAAGGCTCAGAGCATCAACCTGGACGGCGAGATGTTCACGACACGCATCGAGTCGTTCACGCACGGTCGCGTGTACGACGTCATCGTGTCGAAGAAGTTCCTGAACGCCGACGACCATGTGCTGATCATCGACGACTTCCTGGCGAACGGATGCGCGCTGAACGGCCTCATCGAGCTCGTCGGCGAGGCGGGCGCCACGGTGGAGGGCATCGGCATCGCCATCGAGAAGGGCTTCCAGCCTGGCGGCGACGACCTGCGCGAACGCGGCTACCGCCTGGAATCGCTCGCCATCGTGGAGCGCATGGACCCCGAGACGGGGGAGATCGCGTTCCGATGAAAGCATTCGTACACGAGAACCTGTTCAAGCTCGACGGCGACATCCCCGTCGTCCGCGCCATTCCCTACGGCATCCAGCACATCCTCGCGATGTTCGTGGCGAACCTCGCGCCCATCCTCATCGTGGGCGCGGCGGCCGGCCTCGCGGACGATCAGCTGGGCATGCTGGTGCAAAGCGCCATGCTCATCGCGGGCATCGGCACGCTCATCCAGCTGTTCCCGCTGTGGCGCGTGGGGTCGGGCCTGCCCATCGTTATGGGCATCAGCTTCACGTTCGTCACCGTGCTCGTGGGCATCGCGGCCACGTACGGGTACAACGTCGCCATCGGCGCCATCATCGTGGGCGGCATCATCGAAGGCGTGCTGGGTCTGTTCGCGAAGTATTGGCGGCGCATCATATCGCCCATCGTGGCGGCCGTCGTGGTCACGTCCATCGGCTTCTCGCTTTTGGGCGTGGGTGCCTCTTCGTTCGGCGGCGGCTCCGGCGCTGCCGACTTCGGATCGCCGCAGAACCTGCTGCTGGGCACCATCTCGCTGGTTTCGTGCCTGGTGTTCCAGGTGCTGGCGAAAGGCAAGACCAAGCAGCTTTCGGTGCTGTTCGGCCTGGTCATCGGGTATGCATGCGCCGTGGTTGCGGGGGCGGTCGACTTCAGCGGCTTCCAGAGCATGGAGCTGTTCGCACTGCCGCAGCTCATGCCGTTCACGCCCGAGTTCAACCTGGGCGCCATCGTGTCGGTGACGCTGATCTTCCTCGTGTCGGCCACCGAGACTATCGGCGACACCTCCGCGCTGACCATGGTGGGCCTCAACCGCGAGGTGAAGGAGAAGGAGCTTTCGGGCTCCATCGCCTGCGACGGTTTCGTCAGCTCGCTGTCGGCGTGCTTCGGCTGCCTGCCTATCACGTCGTTCTCGCAGAACGTGGGCCTCGTGGCCATGACGAAGGTGGTGAACCGCAAAGCCATCGCCACGGGCGCGGTCATCATGATCCTGGCGGCGTTCCTGCCGGTGATCAGCGTGATCTTCGCGTCGCTGCCTGAGGCGGTGCTGGGCGGCTGCACCATCATGATGTTCGGCAACATCATCGTCAGCGGCTTCCAGATGATCGCGCGGGCGGGCTTCTCGCAGCGCAACATCCTCATCGCGGCGCTGTCGCTGGCCGTGGGCATAGGCTTCACGCAGGTGTCGGCCCTGTTCGCGAGCTTCCCCGAGCTGATCCAAAGCGTGTTCGCGCAGAACTGCGTGGCCGTGGTGTTCCTGGTGGCCGTGGTGGCGAACCTCGTGCTGCCGAAGGACGCCGGAATCGAGGGCGCGACGGCGATGTCCGAACGTTCGACCGCCGAGGCGGCGCCGAGCGTCGACGAGGACGGCGACCTGGCGACGGCGTGACGCCCCGCGGTTGCCTGGGCGCGTGCGGCCGCGGATGTTCCTGAGTTTCCGATCGCATCATCGCCCCAAAAACACGCCTCAGTCGCTGGAGCGTGTTTTTGGGGCGATGATGCGTCTTTGCGAGGCTTCTGGATTCCTGGGTCGCTCCTCCATAGGCGGATGGCTTCAACCCCACTTGTGGAAACCTGCGGGTTTCCGGTAACGGGTGTATGACCAGATGGACGGATGCCGTACGATTACATGGCGAATAGTCATATAAAGGAGGACCATCCGCAATTATGCCCATAGCACTCAGTTTGCTGCTCGTTCTGTTTTTCCTGCTCATGAATGCGTTCTTCGTCGCCGCCGAGTTCTCGCTCGTGCGCGTACGCAAGTCGCAAGTCGAAATCCTCGTGGACGAGGGTCGCAAGGGCGCCAAGTACACCAAGCTCGTCGCCGACAACGTCAACGCCTACCTGTCAGCCTGCCAGCTGGGCATCACCCTTGCCTCGCTCGCCCTCGGCTGGTTGGGCGAGCCTGCGGTGTCAGCCCTGTTCGAACCGCTGTTCAAGGCACTCAACGTGCCCGAGGCGGCCACGCACGGCATCTCCATCGTCATCGGTTTCGTCATCATCACCGCGTTGCACATCGTGGTGGGCGAGCTCATCCCGAAGTCGCTGGCCATCTTCTCCACCGAGCGCTACGCCCTGTTCACGGCCACGCCGCTCGTGTGGTTCTACCGCATCACGTACCCCGTCATGTGGCTGTTCAACAGCATTACGAACGGCGTCATGAAGATGCTGGGCCACGACGTGGCCAACGAACACGAGGTGTACACCGACGAGGAGATCAAGCTGCTCATCGACGAGAGCACCGAAAGCGGACTCATCGACCCCGAGCAGAACGAATACGTGGACAACATCTTCGACCTGGGCGACAAAGACGCCGAGGCCATCATGACGCCGCGCACCGATGTGGTGTGCATCGACCTCGACGATCCGCTGGAGGAGAGTCTCCAGACCGTGTTGCAGTACAAGTACACGCGCTACCCGGTGTGCCGCGGCAGCAAGGACCGCATCGTCGGCTTCGTGCACGTGAAGGACCTCTACACGATGCCCAAGGACGCGACGGTCGACGACCTGCGCGTTCGCATGATCCAGGCCGTACCCGAAGGCGTGCCCATCGCGAAGTTGCTGCAAACGCTGCAGGAGAAGCGCACGAAAATCGCCGTGGTCATCGACGAGCATGGCGGCACGGCCGGCATCGTTACGATGAGCGACATCATGGAGCAGATCGTCGGCCGCATCGACGACGAGTACGCGCATGGCGGCTCGGACGAGATCGTGCAGTTGGACGATGGCAGCTACCTCATCGACGGCTCGCTTCCCATCGACGAGGTGGGCGAGCTCATCGGTTTCGAGCCTCTCGAGTCCGAGGAATGCGAGACGGCGGGCGGCCTGCTGCTCACCGTGTTCGACCGTATCCCCGACGAGGGCGATTCCGTGACCATCGAGGACGGCGACGACAGGGCCACGTTCACCGTAGTCGACATGGACCGCCACCGCATCGACAAGATTCGGGTGGTGCTCGAGCACGCTCCGGAAAGCGACGAAAGCTAAACGACTTCAGGCCCCGTCAGCAATGGCGGGGCTTCTTGTTGCGTGCGCTATCCCACCTTCACGCCGGCGAAACGCTCGGCGTTGTGCCACAGCATGTTCTCCAGCTCGTCCTCCGAGAAGCCGGCGGTGACGAACTGGTCGTATTCCGCCGCAGGGCTCCACATGGGGTAGTCCGAGCCGAACATGATGCGGTCGGTGCCCCACATGCGCGCCAGCTCCACCGTGCGGCGCTGCCCCAGGAAGAACTGGGAGCTCGACGCGTCCACGAACAGGTTGTCGGCGTTATGCAGGATGTCGTAGCCCACTTCATAGCGCGACCAGCAACCGAAGTGCGCCGCGTCCACCACGAGGTCGGGGAACGTTTTCAGCACGTTCATCAGGCGGCGCGGATGCGAGTAGTCGTAACGGTAGTCGCCCGTGTGGATGACGATGGGCAGGCGCCCCTCTATCATCTCGTACACGTTCATGAGTCGCGGGTCGTCCATGTTCACGTGCTGCGTGTCGGGATGCAGCTTCATGCCCTTGAGTCCCAGGCCGATGGCGCGTTCGATTTCCTTCTCGGGCTCGGGATAGTCCTGGTGCATAGCCATGAACCCGATGAACTCGGGATGCTGCCGGCACTGCTCGGCGATGAAGTTGTTGATGGACTCCACGCTGCCCGGCGTCGTGGCCACCGAATGCACGATGAAGTGCGTGATGGGAGCATGCTGCTGCGCGGACAGCAGGTGCTCCACCGTGCCTTCGCCGAACATGTCGATGAGGTAGAAGTCGCCCACGGCATCGACCGCTCGCGAGGCGATCTTGTCGGGGTACATGTGAGCATGGGCATCGATCACTGCCATGGAGGCGCTCCTTCGCGTCGTGCTGTTCCGGCGGCGCGGTGCGAAACGGCTTCGAGTTGAACGCTCGGCCAGCATCGCGCAGCTCCTGATTGTAGAACATCGGCGTTCGCGGCGCATTAGGCAGAAGCATGTTTCTGGGTGCCGCTTTCGAGGCTTCGGTGCTCAGCCTTCCGATTGGCAAGAGGTTCGAAGCCCTTCAAAACGGCGCTGCTTTCCATTCGTCACGAGGAAAAAGCTTGTTATGACTAGCACTCGAAGCAAAAGAGTGCTAACTTTTTCGACAGTGATTTTTATGAGCTTCCGCATGCTCGGGTCAGTGGTTTTTCAGCCGAGCGGCAGAGGCGCCTATCGTGCGCGCGGTGATGGCGAAGCGCCGCACACCGATGAGAAGGGAACCAGACTATGTCCAAAGACATTGCGTTCGACAACGAAACCCGTACGAAGATGGCTGCCGGCGTCAACAAGCTGGCCGACGCCGTGAGGGTGACGATCGGCCCGAAGGGGCGCTACGTCGCCATGCAGAAGGAGCACGAGAAGCCCAACGTTTCCAACGACGGCGCCACGGTGGCCGCCAATGTCGATCTTGAAGATCCCGTCGAGAACATGGGCATGAAGATCGTGCGCGAGGCCGCCATCGCCGCGAACAACGACGCGGGCGACGGCACCACGACGGCGACCATCCTTTCCGACGCTATCGTGAGCGAGGGAGTGCGCTGCGTCATCTCCGGTTCTGATCCGCTGGCGCTGCGCCGCGGCATCCAGCGTGCTGCCGACGTGGTGGCCGACGAGGTTCTCAAGAACGCCGTCGAGGTTACCACGCGTGAGCAGATCGCCGAGATCGCGACGGTTTCCGCGGGCGACCGCCAGATCGGCGAGAAGATCGCGGAGGCTATGGATGCCATCGGCCGTGACGGCGTCATCTCGGTCGAGAAATCTCAGAACTTCGGCATCGAGGTGAAAATCCTCAAGGGCATGATGTTCGACAACGGTTTCATCTCCCCGTACATGGCCGACGACCCGGCGCGCCTGGAAGGCGAGCTCACCGAGCCCTACATCCTGTTGACCGACCAGCGTCTGGGCGACAACTTCGCCGACATCGTGCCCGTGCTGGAAGAGGTCATGCAGTCCGGTCATCCGTTGCTGATCGCCGCTGAAGACGTGCGCGGCGAGGCGCTGAACACGTTGCTGGTGAACCGCCGTCGCGGCACGCTGACCAGCGTTGCGGTGAAGGCGCCGGCTCTGGGCGATCGACGCAAGGCTGAGCTCGAGGATCTGGCCATCCTCACCGGCGGCGAGGTTATCACGCCCGATCGCGGCCTGACGCTGGCCGATGCGCGCAAGAGCATGCTCGGCCGCGCCGCCAGCGTGCAGATCACCAAGGACCGTACCACCATCTTGGGCGGCAAGGGCAAGCCCGAGGCTATCGAGCAGCGCTGCGATCAGCTGCGCGCGCAGATCGAAACGGAGAAGATCGACTACGACCGCGACGTTCTGCGCGAGCGTCTGGCCAAGCTGTCCAGCGGCATCGCGGTCATGGAAGTGGGCGCCGCCACGGAGTCCGAGATGAACGAGATCCGCAGCCGTATCCAGGACGCTTTGCTGGCTACCCGCTCGGCCGCAGAGCAGGGCCTGGTGGCCGGTGGCGGCGTGGCGCTGCTGCAGGCCGCGTCCGCGCTGGACGGCCTCGTATGCGAGAACGCCGAGGAGCAGCTGGGTATCGACATTCTGCGCAAGGCGCTGGAGGTGCCGCTGCGCGCTCTGGCGGAGAATGCGGGCTATCGCGGCGACGTGGCCGTTGAGAAGGTCAAGGAGCTGCCGCTGGGCCAGGGTCTGGATTGTATGACCGGCGAGTACGGCGACATGATCGGCCGTGGCATCGCCGACCCGGCGAAGGTTACGGTCACGGCGCTTCAGGCCGCCGCTTCTGTGGCGTCGCTGATCCTGATCACGAACGCCTCCGTCAGCGAGACGGTGCCCGAGGAAGACTAACGTCCTCGTCGAAACCCGGTTCTGCCATGCGGGCCCGCGCAATCGCG
>OGYI01002011.1_pt1 | contig 16997 bp, 16 predicted proteins | sample 1576521 | NCBI WGS metagenome assembly OGYI01 (sample SAMEA3541484, study PRJEB24748) | human gut metagenome | biome: human gut; feature: human-associated habitat; material: faeces | place: China | collected 2012
AGGAAGGGACACCTGCGGTTTCCCTTCCTCTTTGAACTCCTACCTTTCCCTTATTAGTTAGTCTGGCGCAGATTGCAGACATGTGACGGCTTCGAAATAGGGGAACAGCAGAGGATTTTTACTTCCGTGTCTTTCGCAACCGATTCGCAGTGTCAGATAGTGTTCTGCTACACATGTGATTTCATCTAAGCAGGTGCGGCATGACAGTGCCGCACGATTCGTAAGTCTGGAGATTACAGACAGCACCTGTGAGGATAAATGGTATAAATCAGATAGATTCGCAGGTGCCTTCCGGCACAACGCGCAAACAAGTTGCGCGGCACTGCTATCCCCCAGGGGACCTTCTCTTGCCCTTCGGGCAATTCACCTTGTGCCGCGCTCTGCGTAGAATAAACCGCCTGTGTAGCAGAACGGTATCTGACACTGCGAATACGCGGATACATGAGCGCACGCAGTGCGTCTCTGCGGAAGAAAAAATCCTCTGCCGTTCCCATGTTTCGCAGCGGTCACCGTTCTCCGGTCTGCGCCAGACTATCCAAGGGAAAAGGGGAGATTCATAAGAGGGTGGAAAACCGCAGGTTGTCTACCCTCTTATGTGCGCCCGCGCGGCGTTAGCGCAGTTTCGCTCGCTTCGTAAGCGGCAATCCACCGGTTAACACTCGCTAAAAAACGAAAACGCATGGAAAACCCCATCAAACAATGCTATACTATAACCACTACACAAAGGAGAACCATAATTTATGAAAATTCTTATCGTAGTGGATATGCAGAAGGATTTTATCAGCGGCCCTCTCGGTACGGCTGAAGCGCGCGCTATCGTGCCCTATGTGGCAGAGAAGGCAAAAAATACACCGCGTGAGAACCTGTTTGTCACGCTGGACACCCACCAGCCGAACTATATGGAGACAAACGAAGGGCGTCATCTGCCGGTACCGCACTGCATCGAAGGAACGGAAGGTCATGCACTGGACAATGCCATTGCTGCCGCTGTGGACGGCATTCCGGCGTCCCGCATCATCCGCAAGCCGACGTTCGGCTCGGTGGCCCTGCCGGACATGCTCCGCACGCTGCCGGAACCGCCGACGGAAATTGAATTTGTCGGCGTATGCACCGGCATTTGCGTGATTTCCAACGCCATGCTGTGCAAGGCGGCATTTCCGGAGGCAAACATCGTGATTGACGCGGCACTCTGCGCGTGCGTCACGCCAGAGTCGCACGATACTGCGCTGAATGCGATGCGTCTGTGCCAGATGGAAATTCTGCATCAGGGTGAGGAGCCGTGGCGCAAATGAGCAGACCCAAGATCAAAATTACGCTGATCGATCGAAAAGGCAAGCACGGCTGTCACCGCGGGCACAAAATCGGCGACAGCTTCGACTTTGACACCGAGCGCGGGCAGCTTTGCCCGATGGCGATGCACGTTGCGTTCCCGTACATCGACATTCTGCGTTACGGCGGCCATCTTCCCGGGCAGGAGGACGGCACGGCGGTGTTTTGCTGCCCCGATGTGGACACGATCAACGTATTCCGTATTGAAATTGTAGAATAATCGTAAGACGGAGGGCGAAAAGGATATGGATATCAAAAAAGTTACGGGTGTGTATTTCAGTCCGGCAGGAAGCACAAAGACCGTTGTTGAAACAACGGTGGATGAACTGGCGCGTCTGTTTAAGGCAGAGTGCCGGTACATATCACTCAACACGCCGTCTGACCGTGCACAGGAGTATCAGTTTGCCCCGGATGAGTTGGTCGTATTCGGCTGTCCGGTGTATGCCGGTCGGCTGCCGAACAAGATTTCGCCGGACTTTGCTCGCTGCCTGCACGGTGAGGGTACACCGGCGGTGGCACTTGTCACCTACGGCGGCAGAGCGTATGACAACGCGCTTGCCGAAATGTGCGAGCTGCTGACAAAAAACAACTTCAAACCGGCGGCAGGCGGCGCTTTTTTGTGCCGACATGTATTCTCGGACAAGCTGGCGGCAGACCGTCCGGACGCGGCTGACCTCAGTGAGCTGCGTATGCTGGCGCAGGGTGCGGCGCTCAAGCTGAGAAGCGAGGGAGAGATCAAGCCGCCGAAGGTGCCGGGTGACGCGCAGGCAGCCTACTACACGCCACTCAAGACCGACAAAACGCCCGCAAAGTTCCTGAAGGCCAAGCCGAGCACGATGATGATGCTGTGTGAGCACTGCGGTCTGTGTGCGAAAATCTGTCCGATGGGTGCGATTGACCCGAACGACCCGTCTAATATTCCGGGTACCTGTATTAAATGCTGTGCCTGCACGACCTACTGCCCGAGCGGTGCAAAGAAATTCGATGATCCGGATTTCCTGTCGCACACGGCTATGCTCGAGCAATTCCGGACTGAAGCGCGCAAGGAAAATTCGATTTTTCTGTAAATGTTGTGCGGACAACAGAAATCGGCGGCTTGGCGTGGTATACTGTCCGCATAAAGCAAACGACAGGAAAGAGGAGAAGCTATGGACAAGTTCATCCGCAATATCGACCACGAGAGCGTTGTAAGGCTCGCCGAGCTGGTTTCCGTTCAGTCGGGACAGGTGGTCAGCAAGACACTGGCGCAGAACAAGGCGGTCAGCATTACACTGTTCGCGTTTGACAAGGGCGAGGAGATCGGCACGCACGACTCCACCGGCGACGCAATGGTGACCGTGCTCGAGGGCACCGGACGCTTTACGGTTGGCGGTGTGCCGCATATCGTCAAAGCTGGCGAAACGCTGGTCATGCCCGCAAAGGTGCCGCACGCCGTTTACGGCGAAGAGGCGTTCAAGTGGATGCTGACCGTTGTGTTCCCGGATGGGTTTGAGGCATAATATCATATGGTAAAGGAAATCCCCGCCGAGTGGCGGGGATTTTTGTTACTAGTCAAAGTTTTGACTGTATTCAGTAATACCGAGCATACTGCGGATTGCATCGCACGACCAGAAATATTCTTCAGGTGAGTCATATTTACCGGTGGTGGAATTGATTTGCGCATCATACACATAATTATAGTATACATAGCCGTAGTAATTCGCTATGTTAGCATCGCTGATAGAACCCATATTGGTGTCGGTTTTTTCACCGATTTTATAGACGGTATACTGTTGAGTATCACGGAAATAAACGCCTATATAACCAGTACCAGAATTATAGATAAGCGCATGAATTTTTGCGTTGCTTGTAATAAATGCGCAAAAACTTCCTTTCCCGTTAGGTTGTAGGCTCTTTAGCTCAGAGAGTTTAACAATCTCATTATAACGTTGTTGGGCATTTGGCAGCAATGTGCTGCCATGGATTGCTTGGTTCGTAGAAGATGCAATGGTAGAAGCAGCTTTGTTAGCAGGTTTCCAGGTTGTATTCGACCCATAAATTTCCACCATTTCCGTTTGAATCGCCTCATGCAGCATGCGCGTCTCCGCGATGACCTGATCCTTTTTTGCCTTATCAATATATCCTGTCAGTGCCGGAATGAGCAGCGCCGCGAGGATCGCCAGAATGACCAGCACGACGATCAGCTCCACGAGCGTGAAGCCGCGTTTTTTGTTTTTGTAATGCAGCATTTGGAAAAGTTCCTCCTTCCCGATTGCGGGATAAAGTTCGGTTTTTTTAGTATACTCGAAAATATGCAATAAAGCAAGGAGATAGATACAGATAAAGTGCACAAAAATAAAGGGTTCCTGCCAAAAACACAAAAAAGAAATTGGTTAAATTGGAGAAAGTGTTTTGTAAAGCCGCAGAAACATTGAGATTTTCAGCGGGATGTGATAAAATAATATCAACCTGATAAAAAAGAATCACCTGCAGAGACAGGCGATGAGCAGGTCCGCACCGCGTATACAGACGCAGGTGCGTGAGCGGCAGATACCGACGGATTGCAGCCGGTCGGTTAGTGCCGCAGCTTTCGGCAGACGGAAGCAGGAGAGAGAAATGAAGAGAGAGTATTGGGTTACGGAAATGAAGAAATGGGGCATTGAAAATGCAAATCTATGACTGGGTCAGCATAGGCGTATTGTTCGTTCTCGGTATCTTGTTCTATTTCCGACCGGCATGGCTGTTGGGTGAAGACCGGCAGCAGGCCGATGGCGCGGTAAGCAAGGTACGCACTGTCAGCGCGGCTGCGGTGGTATGCGCCATGGTAATGACCGTGATCTGCGTGATCGGATAAAGAAAGAATTGGCTGCAAAAACGCTCCCGTTCGGAAGGTGGATTCCGAGCGGGAGTGTTATTTTTTACGACTTCGATTGCGGTCTGGACAGCAGCGCGAACAGACAGCCGAACACGATCGCGGCGGCAATACCGCCTGCCGCACCGGTCACGCCGCCGGTGAACACGCCGAGCAGACCGCTCTCCGCAACTGCTTTGGCGACGCCTTTCGCCAGCGAGTATCCGAAGCCGAGCAGCGGCACAGTCGCGCCTGCACCTGCGTAGTCCACGACTGCCTGATACCAGCCGAGCCCCTGCAGGATAACACCGAGCACCACCAGCGAAACGAGAACACGCGCCGGTGTCAGCTTGGTTTTGTCAATCAGCACCTGACACAGCGCACAGATCAGTCCGCCGACCCAGAAAGCGTTCAGGTAGTTCATGCTTCGCTCCTTTCCAGCACGACGGCGTGGCAGATGCCCGCAATCGGCTGTCCCTGCTGCACCGAGGTCGGACTCATCATCGCACCCGTGCCCGCAAACACCAGCCGGTGGATTTTGCCGCGATGCATATCGCGCAGCAGCGGTCCGCAGAGAACTGCCGCTGAGCAGCCGCAGCCCGAGCCGCCTGCATGCGCGTCCTGCTCGTCACCGAAAATCAAGCTGCCGCAGTCCGAGTAGACCGGGGACAGGTCGATGCTATCGCCGCGCAGCAGCGTCAGCAGCAGGTCCGCACCGATGTGACCGAGGTCGCCGGTAACGATGCAGTCAAAGTCCCGCGGCTGTGCGCCGAGATCCTCCAGCAGCGCGGAAAGGGTGTCGGCAGCAGCGGGGGAAGATGTTATTTTAGGACTATGTGCCCTATGCGGTCTGACCATGCTTGCGGATATATTCCTGCGCGACTGCATAGGCGTCCGAAAACTTAAACTTTATCGTGATTTTTCCGCCCTCATGCACGTAAATCATGTCAATCAGTTCGACTACGACTTCGCGCGTCAGCGTTTGCAGATTGCGGTATTTGACGAACTGCGACAGGAACGAGTTGGTTTCATCTACGCCGTTCTGCGCCTCGTCGATGCGCGTTTGCAGGGACGCGATGCGCGTGTCCAGCCTGGCCTGCTGCTGCTCAAACTGCTCTTTCAGCCGATGGTATTCCTCGCGGGAGATGTCACCGGCTTTCCAGTCCGGATACAGGGACAGCTTCATCTGCTCGATGCGCTCACGCTCGGTTTCAAGCTGTGCCCGCTCGTCAAGCAGAGGCTTAACGGAACGGTTTCGCGTGCCGCTGCGGTTGATCTCGGCAATCAGCTCATCCATCTCGACCGCCAGAGCAATCTGGTGACGGAGCGTTTCCAATACAGCCTGCTCCAGCCGGTCGCTGCGGATGGTATGCTTCGTGCAGGCGCCGCTGTGCTGCTTTTTGAACGTCGAGCAGATATAGTAGTAATAGTCGCGATGCGGCTGGGAAATCAGCTTTCGGTTCATTGCCTTGCCGCAGTCCGCGCAGCGAAGAAAACCGGAGAACAGGTAGACTTTGGGCTGTGTTGGTGAGGTGCGCGTATCACGGGCGAACAGGGATTGCGCTTTGGCGAACAGCTCGCTTGAGATGATAGCCTCGTGTGTCTGCTCGACAGTGATCCAGTCCTCCTCGGGCACGGCCTCGCTGACATGCAGCTTGTAGCTTTTCATGCGGTTTTTGCCCTGCACCATAGTGCCGGTATAGAGAGGATTGCGCAGGATACGGCGAACCGAACTGTCCGGCCACAGATCGTCCAGCTTGTCCGAGGCCGGATGGCGGTAGTTCATGCCCTGCTGCCGTTTGTAGGCAGATGGATTCGGAATGCCCTTAGCATTCAGCTTTTTGGCAATACCGAGTACGCTTGTTCCGGCGAGAAACCAGTTGAAAATATCGCGGACAACGGCGGCAGCCGGCTCGTCAATCAGCAGCCGGCTGTGGTCGTTCGGGTCTTTGCGGTAGCCGTAGGACGCAAATGAGCCGATAAATTTGCCCTGGCGGCGCTTGAGATCGAGCGAAGCGCGGACTTTATTGGAGATATCGTGCGCGTACTCGTCATTGAGGATGTTGCGGAACGGTACGATCAGGCTGTCCGCCGAGCGCGGGTCGGCAACGCTGTCGATGCACTCGCTCAGCGCGATGAACCGCACGTTCAGCAGCGGAAACGTGTGCTCAAGGTACTCGCCGACCTTGACGTAGTTGCGTCCCAGTCGGGACAGATCCTTGACGATCACGCAGTTGACGGTGCCGGCGCGCAGGTCGTGCATCATGCGTCGGAAATCCGGCCGGTCGAAGTCGGTGCCGGTATAGCCGTCATCAACGTACAGCCGGGACGCGGTCATGTCGGTTTGCGTATCTGCAAACTCGGTCAGCAGTTCGCGCTGACTGATAATGCTGTTGCTCTCCTCGCTGTCGCCGTCCTCGCGGGAAAGACGGATATAGAGCGCAGGTTTCCACAGGACTGTGGATAACTTTTGGGGTTCGTATTTACTTTTTCGTGCCATTGAGTGCCTCCTAAAAAACGGACGGCACGCCGCAGGCTGTGTTTTGCACGTATAGTGTATCACAGCACACGGCGTGCCGCAAGGCTTCGCTTCGGTTATCCGGCTTTTACCATCACTGGAGCCGCTTGCACAGGTTGGTCAGGCAGGATTGCAGACTGGGTGCGCCGTCATCAAACAGCACCTCAACCGCAGTGTCGCCTACGCGGAAACGGTGCGGGTCGCCGATGGCGGCGGCGAACAGGCGCAGCCGCTCGTTCACCGGCAGGGTCGGGTCAATGCGCGCCTCGCGGATGTCGGGGAGAGGGCAGTTCGGATTGTTTTTAGGCATGAGTATTCCTCCTTTAACTTGGCTAGATGTATGAATAAGGTGCTGTATAGTATTTCCAATTATATAATATATATACGGGCGTCATGATTACACGGATTTTTGACGGCAGCGGCAGCATTTTTCGCATTTTTTCTGCGGTTTTTCACCGAAGTACTTCTCGATGACACGCCACAGGCATTTCTTGGAGTCGACGAGACCGCGCAGCGCGTGCAGCCGCTTGAGTCTGCGCGCTACCGCCTTGCGGCCGCCGGACCGCGACAGAATGCGCCTGTTGCGATCAAAGTCGGACTTGGCGTAAAATAGCACGCATCGAGACTTCTTGCCGTCACGACCGGCGCGGCCAATCTCCTGGGTGTAGCCGTCCATGGAGAGCGACAGACCGGCATGGATCACCAGACGTACATCCGGCTTGTCGATGCCGAGACCGAACGCATTGGTCGCGACCATGATCGGCTTTTTGCCGCGCATGAACGCCTGCTGCGCCGCCTTGCGCTTTGCGTGCTTCATCTTGCCGTGGTACTTGCCGACCGGGTAGTCGCGTGCCTTGAGCCACTTGCACAGCCGCTTGACGAGCTTCACGGTCGGGCAGTAGATGATGACGGCGCCATCTTCATCCCACTTGCTCAGCTCCCGCTCGACGGATTGGAAGAGCACATTTTCGGTCGATGGCTTGCGCTTACCCTTGCGAATCTTGCTGTTGCCGATGTGCTTGATGCACAAATGGAGGTTGTCGCGGCGCAGGGGTGTGCGGAACCGTTCGGCGTTTGGAATGCCGAGCGACTTGCGAATACGGGAAACATCGTTGCGAGTAGCGGTAGCTGTCAGTGCAATGACCTGCGGCCTGTGCGGGAGCGAATGAATGAAGCTGCCGACCTTGCCGTAGGCCTTGCGGAAGTCGTCCTTGGCCTGCGGCAGAGTGTGCGCTTCATCGACGGCAATACGAGTGAGATTGGCGGTACGCAAAGCATCAGCAACAGCCATGTTCTGGAGCTGCTCAGGCGCAAGGTAGAGCAGACCGCCGCGCCTCGTCATGTCCTCCAGCACGTCACGGTGCTCGGCTGCGGACAGGTCGCTGTTCAGCACAGCGGCACGGATGCCTTTGCTGTGGAGCGACTCCACCTGGTCGAGCTGGAGCGCCTTGAGCGGCGAGATGACGAGCGTCAGGCTGCCGTGCTCCATCACGGCCGGAAGCTGATAGAGCAGCGACTTGCCGCCGGACGTCGGCATCAGTACGATGACATCCTCATTGTTCAGGATTGCCTCCATCGGGGCCTCCTGCTGGAGACGCAGGTTTGCGATCCCCAGCTTTTTCAGTGCCTCGGTAAGGTGTTCATTAATCGTAATAGACATACAGACTTCCTCCTGTAAATGTGTAAAAACCAGAAAACCAACGAACTTCAGAACTTTTCGTCGCCAATCCAGAAACCACTAAAATTGGTGTCTCCAATCTTCACTGGCCAGGATTGCCGCGCTAGCAAGCCCGTGGCGGCGGCGCGCTTTTTCAAGGCGTCGTACATTGTATCATCTAAACCGACACGGGTAAGCAGGCGAAGCAGCGAAGCGTTGGAAAAGATTACAAAATGTTTTCCGGCTTCCAAACCCCGTGATGGCGTGTGCCGAAAAGCCACTGCCGATTGCTCGTCATCAAGCAGCCACGTCGCCTCCTCAGCGGTCGCCGGCTTCTTGATGATTTCATCCTTGAATCGGCTCTGCTCACCGAGCAGCTCGAGTGCCTTCCGCAGGGTTTCCTCGCGTTCCGCTTCGGTGCGCAACTGGGCTTCCTGTGAGGTTTCGAGACCGTCATAGGCGGCATGGTGAGCCATGCCGTGCGAGGGGAGATTGGCTTCCAGGAAAATCCGCATCACAGCATCTCGCCACACTTCGAAAGGATCGAGCTGATAGCGTGCGAGGCTGTTCATAGGACCGTACCAGCGGCGGTACGCCTCGGCGGCGTTTGCCTTGGTGAGAGTACGCGCTGCGGCGATACGCAGAAGGTCGAGGTCGTAGTTGGTCAGTGAATCGATAGTCGACGGAAGCTCGATATCGACCGTGTCACTGCGGTCAAATATGGTTCGGCTACGGACAATCGGCACCGTCGACAGTCGCCGCGGCAGTACACCGCCGAAGCACGTCTGCCGTTCGCATTCATCAAGTGCATCGAATAAAGGCTTGAGCGGCGCTCCGGTCGAGGTTCGTAGAAGTACCAAACGGTCGCGGCAGCCAGACCAGTCCGCGAGATCACCGCTGTCAAGCACGGTGATTTGGGGTGGAGCGGAATTGCAGGCTGCGCCTTCGGTCGTAAGGTTCAGTGCTGTGAATGCGCGAGTAATTGCTTGCTCTGCTTGCAAATTCGGCTTTTTCATCGTAAAATTGTATGCAAAGATTGGCACCTCTGCACACGGAGCGAAGCTGCGGAGCTGCACGTCTAGTGCGGCGGTGATTACAGGAAACAGCCAGTTAGCGTGCTGATGAAGCAGTTGACCGAGTGCCTCGGGGTTCAACTCCTCGTCGCGCCATTCTCCGCGATTAGACTTAACGGCGTCCTTTGCCGGGCGAGGGCAATGGACGGTATATTCGGTCGGTGCAGGTGTGATTGAGGCAGCGATGCGGAGGTATGCCTCCAATTCGCTGTCCGCCAGCTCGATGTCCGGTAGCGCGAACTTGCGCTCGGCGAGCTCGGCGGGAATAGCATAAACATGGCAGTCGCTCGGACGAACGATTGCGAACAGACGGTGACGGTAGGTATAACCAGCGAGTTCAGTGGCCTGCACCTTATCCCAGAAGGCGAAGCCTGGCACGGTACAGCCGTTCGAGGCAGTCGTGTTCTCAGCATCCCACATTAAAGTTTCATCGGCCTCGATGAGCTTAATGAAGTGCTTCTCGAACCGTCGGGTCAAGTCGCTGGAGCCGAGAGGAATGATGTTGTCGGTCTGACCGGCAGCAATGGATCTTGTGATAAGAGTGCCGAAAACGGCTTTGGATGTGAAAATTTCCATTGGTTTATCTCCTCCTTGTACTAATTATGACAGACGGGAGAACGGAAATATAACCGAGAAAAATGCGGAAAAATCAGAAAAGTTGAGGAGGGAGAGCGGATGTTCGAGCCAGCCCCGGATTTTAACGCCGATGATAAAGGCTGTGCTATCGCGGCAAAACAGTTTTACGAGCGGGTGCTTCATTATGCGTATCAATATAACGTTTTCAGTGAGCATCGTATCGGTGTGATTAATAATTGCTGCAGCTATTTGGAGAACCTGCATCGAGATAACAAACAGAAAATATGGCCGAACGGCAGTCGGGAGCCCATGGAGGAGTTCCAGAATGTGTTCTAGCTGCTGATCTACGCCATCTGCGATCACGGGTTTCTATTTGATGATATAGGATACTTCAGAGGCAGCGCTAATGTGGAAACACCGGAAAAAGAATGGTTTCGGTCGCCGTGGCAGGAGTCCGTCTACCAGTACCGCAAATTTGCATTGGCTATGCGGCGGCGCAATTATGCACATCTGGAATTGAAGGCTCTGCGTTCTCATTTAGATGAGCACGCCAATCAAGATCGAAATTACGGCAATAGCGATTGGATAGCGGAAGAGAAGGCATCTTCTGCGGATGAAAAAGATCTAATAAAAGATCTAATAAATAAGCTGTATCAATGTAAGATAGAGGCCAACGCTTTAGCAAAAAACTTCTGGATGAAATCTGATGAGGTTAAGAAACTGTCGCGGCTGCTAAAGGCCATACATAAAGATCGGCTGCTAAAGAAAATAGAGCCGTTTATTGTTTTCATGGTTCTGTCCGGAAAGGTGTCCTGTGATGACGTAACAGATACGGCTTCGGTCAAGGCGATGCTGAAGCCCAATAAGAAGCTGTTTGGTACGGATAAGGCAGCAGAGGATTGCGCGTTATTTGCGGCAATCATCAAGGTTTTTCATGGGCAGGGCGCACAGCCAACCGAAATAAATTACTTGTTCGATCCATATAGTTTGATAGGGAGTCTGCAGTATACTTATGAAATCGAGTTGTCAGATGCGGATTTTGTCAGTCTGGCACATTTATGTGAAAAATGTTTTGTAGAGCCGAGAAGAAAAAAGGAGCTGAAGAAATATAATCAGCCGCTGCATGATACTACACTTGGAGAGGCGTTGATTGCGCTGTTTGTTGTATTTGAGGCGCAGAAATATGTCAGCAGTGATGAAAAAAAGCCTTACGGCTGGAATAAGGCTGTTCAAATGCTGAAAGCAGCGCAAATACTGGATACGGGCGTGGGTGAAAACGCCTCAGAAATTATGCAAAGTCTGAGTGAGCGCTATGCAGTCGAGCAATATAGCTTTGTGTGGGAAGTATTTTGGTTGATTACAGGCTATATGCCGCCCCCGTTGTTTGATTGGAAACCCAATTTCGGAGGAAAAAGTTTGCTGAAAGAACCGTTCGAGTTATATGCTGTGTGCGACGATAACTTGAATGATACACTCAACGGAGTATATGATCACTTTATTAAGGAATGGGATAGCCCCAGAATTTCACCTGAGTTGCGGTTGGATATTGCGAAGGTGCGTCGGACTTTTGCTGATGTCAAAAAGACAGAGGACTTTCGTCATGAGTTATTGGGAAAAATCAATTTCTGGGCGCTGAACACGGAAAACGTGGAGTTAGAATGCAAAATTGCGGAATACTGTTTGCAGCAATACCGGAAGTTAAGTTCTGACAAGGAGTCAAAACTCAAGAATTTGCAGAAATACCCTAAAATTATGTCTTATGCGATGGCTGAGGAGGCTGTAAAGCAGTTGTGCGCGGATAGTTATGCGTGTGTATTCCGGATGCTGGCTTCTTTGAACCAGTATTTGTGGCCAGTTACATGAATTTTCGACTTTTCAGATACACTATGGTTGACGTATTGGAATGTTTGGCGCTTCGCATGAACTGAAATAAGATACTTATAACGGGCATTCATTCATTTTTCAGAGGAAATTGAATGAATGCCCGTTTCTAGTTGCGAAAAGCGAATATTTGGAAGCGGCGGTTATATGAGGTGTACGGATTTTTTAGACATTTTGCACCTGTTCTGTTCAAAATTTCTTGACTTTTCCATAGTAAACGAGTATGCTTAAAAAGCATTTGTATTAAAATTCGAAGGAGCGGTAAAATATCCATCTTTGAATGATAAAGACAGGTGTAGAAATCCTATATTTACCACGAAAGAGGGAGTACACATGAAGAAGAGAGCGGCCAGCCTCGCGCTGGTGCTTTCCATGATCCTGTCGTTCACCTGCCAGGCGGGCGCTGTTGATGCAAACAGCGGCGATGACGGACAGCAGGTATCGACCTATGCGGCGCTCGAAGCTTCGGCACAGAGCGGCGGCTTGACCAAGCTGGATGCGGTCAAGTACATTCTGCTGGATTGCGGCATGAAGAAAACGCAGTTCCCGAGCGGCGACAGCGACTACATCGCTATGGCGAAGAGCGTTGGCATCGCAGATGACAAGTTCGACGGTTCCGCAGCCTGCTCGCTGGAAGAGCTGAACACGATGGCAAACAGCACGGCAGCTGTTAACCTGCGCAATGCAGTAAAGAACGGCACTCCGCTGTTCGTAGACGGTATGGCACAGCCGATTTTTCCGTACACGAGCGGCGTTCCGACCAAGGACGGCTACAGCAACGATAAGAGCGACATCATCCGCTACTCGGTTTACGTTGAGACCAATTACGATACCGACGGCGATGGCAAGCTCGACCTCGTAAAGGCTCTGGTGCAGCTTCCCCGTGCTGCCGCTGAGGGCAAGTACAAGGCTGCGACCATCTATGATGCACGTCCGTACATCACCGGCTGCACGGATAACGGCGAGGCTCGCGGCATCGATTATACCAATGGCGATCAGGGCTATAACTTGAACAATCTGTATGTGAAGCCTGCTGCACGCGAGGCTAAAGGCATGGCAAATACCATGGACACTGCTAAGAAAGCAAAGGCAGAAGAGTGGTACTATGTCAGCCCGTATGAGAGCGGCTCCTGGGGTGACTTCTACGACTATGAAGACCTCGACTGGTACGACTACTTCCTCGTTCGCGGCTATGCAGCGATTGAGGTAGGCGGTCTGGGCACGCTCGGCTCTGAGGGCCTGGAGACTTGCGGCGCTGACGTTGAGACCGACGCATTCAAGTGCGTTATCGAGTGGCTGACCGGTGACCGTGCTGCTTATACCGACAGAACCAGCAATATTGCAATTAAAGCCGACTGGTCGAACGGCAATGTTGCCATGACTGGCCGTTCCTACGGCGGTACGACTGACTTCGCAGTTGCTTCCACCGGTGTTAAGGGCCTTAAGACCATCGTTCCGGTTGCAGGCATTGCAAGCTGGTACGAGTACACCAATTCGCAGGGTATTGCCACCGACGATGTAGCATATAGTGATAATCTGGCGTTCTATTGTGCAGGGCGCTATATTAACACTGGTTTGTATCAAAACGATACAGAATGGAAACCCATCAAGGATATTTACCCAGCATATCTCAACCGTATTTACAATGATCAGATTGCGCTGAATGGTGACTACGGCCCGCACTGGGCAACCCGTGACTATACCGCAGGCAATGATGGCAAGGCAGGCACTGCATCTACCTCGACGTACAACAACTTTAATTGCCCAGCGCTGATTGTTCATGGTCTGAACGACGATAACGTTCGCACCAAGCAGTTCCAGCTGATGTATGATGCATTTAAGAATGCAAAGCAGAATGTCAAGCTGCTTCTGCATCAGGGTGAGCACATTACACCGGACTACGATGATCATAAGACGTCGCTGATGATCGGTAATAAGACCTACAGCAGTATTCTGAACGAGTGGTATAGTCACTATCTGTACGGCCAGAACACCAACGACGGCAACAACGCAGAGGCAATGGCAGCTGTAACGGTACAGAACAACACCGATGGCAGCTGGTCTACGCTAGACAGCTGGCCGACCTCGGATTCTCTGGCTGACGCTAACAACAAACTGACGCTCACGAATACCGCAACCGGTACAACCACTATCAACAGCAACATGAACGGTATCAGCAACTGGCGCGATGCCTTCACCAGTAGTTCTACCAGCGCAAGTGCAATGTATGCCACTGAGCCGGTAGCGAACGATACGGTGATTAAGGGCACTGTTCAGGTAAAGATCAGCGCGGCACCGATTCAGCATCCGGATCAGCAGGCATCTGCAACCGCAGTACAGAGCGAGAGCACCGGCAGCCGTGATGCACTGATGATGAGCGCAATGCTCGTTGATGTAGCAGACGATGAATTTACGACCTACCCCATGAGCCGTACTGAGGTTAAGACCGGTAAGATGAACTGGGTCGGCAGTGGTGCGCAGGATTATGAGATCATCAACTTCAAGACTGTCCAGTCTAAGTACAAGATTATTGCACGCGGCTGGATCGACCTTGCAAACCCGAGCGCAGGCTTTGATTCCGCTTCTGCAGCTAATAAGATTTCCCTGGAGGACGGCGTATATCACGATTATACCGTATATCTCCAGCCGAACTACTACACCGTAAAGGCAGGCCACAAGCTGGCTCTGGTTGTTTACACCTACGAGCCGGGCAAGGCAAGCTACTCTGAGAACTACGGTATCACGATTGATAATCATAGCCTGTCGGCTGTTATTCCGGTACCGGAAGGCACCTCTGCCGCAACAATGTCCGCAATTGGCAAGAAGTACAACTGGTATGCTGACGCGGTCAAGTACGTCACCGACAAGGGTCTGATGAACGGTACCGACGATAACCAGTTCTCGCCGAGCGCAACCACGACCCGTGCAATGCTGATGACGGTTCTCGCGCGCTACGCAGGCGAGGATACCACCGGCGGTGCTACCTGGTACGAGAAGGGCATGAACTGGGCGAAGGCTAAGGGCGTGTCCGATGGTACGAACCCGAATGCCAACATCACCCGCGAGCAGCTTGTTACCATGATGTATCGCTACGCCGGCTCTCCGAAGGCAGACGGCAAGCTCGACAGCTTCTCTGATGCAGCTTCCGTCAGCACCTATGCAGCAGATGCAATGCAGTGGGCAGTTGCCAACGGCATCGTCAACGGCTCCAATGGCAAGTTGAACCCGCAGAACAACGCAACCCGCGCACAGGTTGCCGCAATCCTCATGCGCTTCTGCGAAATGAGCAAGTAAAAACTGAAAAAGTAAATCAGTAACATGCAACCGCCGGGTTCCCCGTATTTGGGAGACCCGGCGGTATTTTATCCTGAGATTCGAGATAACAGCTATTGCATCATAGCACTATTAGAGTATAATATAATTATGATATTACTATATGGAGGTGCTTTTATGAATATCAAGCCGAGTGCAAGTATTCGTCAGAATTACAATGATATTGCCGAGCTGTGCAGATCCACCGGAGAGCCGGTTTATCTGACCAAGAACGGCGAAGGTGATCTCGTTGTAATGGATATCAATTCATTTACAAAACGCGAAAAAATGCTAAAGCTACGCGAGGAACTGCTTGCTGTTGAGGAAGACCGCTTACACGGTGCACCGGACTACTCGGTGGATGAAGTCGCTTCCATGATGGATCAGGCAATTCGGGAGACCTGCCATGCCGGAGCTTGAAAACAAATTCCAGGTTATCGTATCCAAGCGAGCAGCGCAGCAGCTGGTTGAGTATGCGGTATTCATGGCACGGTTAGAAGAACGATTGGCACGCCAATTGGCAGCTGACTTCAGGAAAGCGACAGATTCTCTGCAAAGTTTTCCATATCGGAACCCAATCTTGCGTTCGAGTGTTTTCGTAACAGAAAAGTATCGCAAAATGGTGTTTGGTAAATGGTATCTACTCATTTATCAAATTAAAGGCGAACGAGTTTTTGTTGAATACGTGATTGATGGACGGCAGGATTATCAATGGCTGATTCAGTAAAATTCCAATACAACATCTGACGAGCGCAGGCAGAAATGTCTGCGCTCGTTCTATAGCGCTTACTCGTATTCGCATTATATGGATTTGATGCGCTTAAGCGCAAGAGAAGTCTGGGAGCACCTGCGGTAAAATGTGTTTGCCTTCAGTCCTGTCTGCCGCATAGCCTCGGCTGCGGTAATCTCTCCTGCCCGCCAGCGCGCAACCACCCGCTCAAAGTTGTCCGGCAAGGGCCGCGGCTTGCGGCCGGTGTACTTGCCCTGCTCTTTAGCGATAGCAATTCCCTCGCGTTGGCGCTGCAAGATGTACTCCCGCTCAAGTTCCGCGACCGCCGCAAACACGGTCAGCATAAACTTGCCGGTGGGTGTAGTCGTGTCGATTGCCTCCTTGCGGCTGACGAACTCGACCTGCTTCTCGGTCAGCCGTTCTACAAGGTCAAGCAAGTCGCACGTGTTCCTCGCAAAGCGGCTGATTGACTCAACAATCACGGTATCGCCGCGCCGGACATATTCCATCATCCGAGTGAGCTCCGGGCGGTCTGCGTTTTTGCCGCTCGCCTTATCGATGAATAACTCGTCAACACCGAGTTCGCGCAGCAGGACTTCCTGCCGAGCTGTGTTCTGCTCCTCGGTGCTGACGCGGATGTAGCCAATTTTCATGGTGTATCTCTCCTTTAAGATATGGTATAATGGAAATAATAAGGACGGTGACGCTGATGGATAAGACAATTGAACAGGTAAAACAGTTAGCGCACCGTTGTAGAGTGCCGAAACTGGTATTATTCGGTTCGCGTGCCCGCGGCGATCATCACGCCCGCAGTGATTATGATTTCGCGGTCTGGGGATGCACGCCGCAACAGCGTGCGCAATTCAGCGATGCTGTTGAAAACGATTTGGACTCGCTGTATTCGGTTGATCTGGTGTTTGTCAGCGAACACACTAATGCCGCATTGCTTCAAAATATAGAGAAGGACGGGATTTGCTTGCTGGACCGTTACAATACGAAATTCGAAAATCTCACCAACGCTGTTGAACGCTTGCGCGAAGGCGTGCAGGCGTATCAAGAGAATCCTGCCAAAATCATTCGCGATGGTGTAA
>OGYI01002018.1_pt1 | contig 16925 bp, 18 predicted proteins | sample 1576521 | NCBI WGS metagenome assembly OGYI01 (sample SAMEA3541484, study PRJEB24748) | human gut metagenome | biome: human gut; feature: human-associated habitat; material: faeces | place: China | collected 2012
GATACTAACAAGACACAAAAATAACCGCCCACGTCCGTTAAACTAAGCGGTTACTTTTGAAACATAAAGTATACGGGCTAACCGTCTATCGGTAGTACCCTTTTCTATACTCATATTAGCACGCATTTCTGAAAATGTCAAAATTTTTTCACTGTAAAAAACGGCACCACTCAATCCTTTTTCATTGAGTGATGCCAATTCCATTTTCATCTCTTACGAAATTCTTCCATTTTCCATCTCGTACACCTCGTCCGCCACCTGCATCGTAGACTGGCGGTGAGAAACAAGGACTACCGTTTTCTTATCGCAGGACTCACGGAGAGATTTCAGGATAATGCCCTCATTCAGGGAATCCAGATTGCTGGTGGGCTCATCGAGGAGCAGGAAGGGCGCATCATGGAGAAAAGCCCTGGCAATGCCGATCCTCTGCTTTTCTCCGCCTGACAGGGTATCTCCCAGTTCGTCGACCTTTGTATCATAACCATCCGGCAGGGTCTGAATAAAATTGTGAATCGACGCCTTCTTTGCCGCTTCAATAATCTCCTTTCTGGATGCCCCAGGCTTTGCGATCGCGATATTGTTGGCTATGGAATCATGAAAAAGATGCGTTTCCTGAGTCACATAGCTTTCCATATCCCGCAATCCTGCGGTCGGAATCCCTTTAATCTCCCGACCATCCACATCGATCTCACCCCGGGTTACATCCCAGAACCGCATCAGAAGCTTTAAGAACGTGGACTTTCCGCTGCCGCTGGCTCCGGTCAGGCCCGTACAGCCCCCCGGCTCCAGGGCAAAACTCACATGATCCAAAAGGAGCTTTCCCTTGCGTGTCCGGGCGGTCAAATCCTTGACTTCCATCATGCCTGCTCACCTCCTTCCAACTGCTTTGCCAGCAGGTTAAAGGCCAGCGTACAGAGAAAGATGAACAGGATCGGCAGAAACAGCAGAGAGGGATGTGTCATCAGCATACTGCGCCCTTCGGAGAGCATGGAGCCCCAATCAATCACATCATCGCCCAGCGTCAGGCCAATAAAGGAGAACGCCGAGATATTCATAATCATCTCCGCACAGGACAGGCACAGAAAATGCACCAGCGGCCGGATGATGTTCGGCAGGATATGGACAAACAGCACCCGGCTCCGGGAAGCCCCGGAGGAGACGGCGCACAGCACATAGGCTTTATCCAGTTCCAGCTCCGTCTGCGTCTTGACCAGCTTAATCATTCGTAAAATGAGGGAAACGGTCAACGCCACCAGCATGGTGGGGATGCTGTTGCCCCAAATGCCCACGAAGATAATCAGGTATGCCAGCGGCGGGATGGCTGTCACCGCATCCAACAGGCTGCTGAACGCCAGACTTTTAGCGGCGTTTGCCCGTCCGAGCCATAGCCCGATTAAAGTTCCAAGAACAAGCACAATGCCTCCGCCCAGCAGCACAATACCGAGGGTTACATATCCGCCATACAAAAGCCGGGATAATTCACAGCGCCCGAACTGATCGGTCCCCAAAGGAAACTCTGCACTGAATGGCGCATACTTGTTGGCAATATCCATAGCCTCCGGGTTATGGGGTGCAATCAGAAAACCGAGGAAGCAAAAGGCAATGATGAGGATCGGAAGTATCCATTTCAAATGTTTCATTACAGACCCCCCTTTCGTGTCTGGAGCAGGCGCTGGATAATGTCTGCCAGAATGTTGAAAATCACCAGTGCAAAAGCAAGAAACAGCACCGTTGCATAAATCACGGGCAGATCACGATTTTTCAGACTGTTTACAATCCGATACCCCAATCCTGGAAGAGAAAAAATGTTTTCCACTATGGCGGACCCTGCCATACACATTCCCATCATCTGCATAAAAGTCGGAACCGTAGAGATGATAGCCTGGGGCATAGCATACCGCACTACAATATAAGGATCGCTTAACCCCCTGCAACGGGCGTAGAGAACACTGTCCTCGCTCATGGCCTGCTGAATTGCCTTTGAAAGCATTTGTCCGAAAAAAGCAATCCCGCCAACCGCCAGACAGAGTGCCGCCGGAAGGTATCTCATTAAACCTGTATTTCCGGATACACTAATCAGGTTCCACCTCACGGCTACCACATCAATAAATGAAGTTGCCAAATAAAACGCCGGGATGGAAATTGCCGCGATGGACACAAATGCCAAGATTTTGCCGATCACATTCTTTCGTGTCAGATAGAGCAGAACCCCCAATACCAGTGCCCCAACTGCTTGAAGAACCGCAGATAGTAGCACAATACAGGCAGTTTCCTTTAGGGCTGACCCGACAATAAGGAAAACATCCCGATTGTCCACATATGAATTTCCCAAGTCAAAATGAAGCAAATCGTTCAGCCAGTCCAGATACTGGACGACAATCGGGCGATTCAATCCCATCTGCTCACGCACTGCTTCAATACGCGTCTCATCGACCGTGAATATACGGCGCGAGTAGGCTTCGGCAGCATCGATGGGCGAAAGCTGCATCAGGATAAAAGTGATCGCCGTTACCAGAAATAAGGTTAAAAAAAGTTGTAGAATTTTTTGGAGTAGAAATCTTTTTGTACTCACACCTCCGCCTCCCTGAACTATGCGTTGATTTTCCAGTCAATCGCAGCTTTACGATTCAAAATGAAATCAGCGTAAATGCCCTTTTGCTGGATGAGTTGGTCGTGGGTGCCGTGTTGAACAATCCTTCCGTGATCCACCACTAAAATCTGGTTTGCATGGCGCACTGTTTTCAGTCGATGGGCAATCATAATAATGGTTTTCCCTCCGGTTAAGGCTTCAATAGCTGCTTGAAGCTCCGCCTCATTCTCCGGGTCAACATTTGCGGTTGCCTCGTCTAAAATTACGATGGGAGCATCCTTTAGCATGGCTCTGGCTATGGAAAGCCGCTGACGCTCACCGCCGGATATTGTGGCTCCTCCTTCACCAATCACCGTGTCATAGCCGTCAGGAAGCGCCATAATAAAATCATGGCACCGGGCAGCTTTTGCTGCAGCTACCACTTCTTCATGGCTGGCCGCCGGCTTACCAAACTTGATGTTATTTTCAATACTGTCGTTGAACAAATACACATTCTGAAAGACCATACTGAAATTGCTCATTAAGCTGTCCAGCGAATAGTCTTTTACATCAATGCCGCCCAATTTCACGGAGCCTTTGTTCACATCCCAAAACCGGGCCATAAGGCTGGTAAGCGTTGTCTTGCCGGAACCAGAGGGTCCCACAATAGCGGTAGTTGTGCCTTCTGGAATGGTGAAGCTCACATCATCAATGATTTTCCGATCTCCATAGGAGAAGTCCACATGATCAAATGAAATGTCGTGGCTTTTTGGCACCTGAACAGAGCCGCCCTCGTCCATCCTGGGTGCCCGGTCAATTTCCTCTACTCGGTCAATAGAAGCATCAATCATCGGCAGCATAAAGAACATCTCACCAGCCGATTCCAATTCGCTGTATACCAGGAACGCGGATACCACCATCATCAAACAGGTGAATAGAGACATATTCCCTTGCAGGAAAAGCCAGATGGAAAGCAGGATTGCCAATACAGAAGTAACGCGCAAAACGACCTGCTCCAGTACATTGTAGGGGATGCGTTTACGCTCCAATTTGAAGTTTTGATTTTCTGTTTCTTTGATGGTATTGTTTAACGTCTGATTTGCCGCTTTATCCCCGTGGAAAGCGCGCACTACACTCATGCCCTGTATGTATTCCAGCACAGCATCCACCAGTTTGGTCTGTGCTGCCAATCGCCCTGGGGAAAGCTCACGGGATTTCTTGAGCAGCCGGGAATTGACCCAAAGGAACAGCAGCATCCCAACAAAGAACACAAGACCGATTCTCCAGTCAAAGCACATGATTGCCAGAGAAAAAATCGTAGTCCGGATCATTCCCACAACTGTTCGGGCGATCACTGCAAAAGACATACTCTCCAAATCGGCCATTGTAGAGGTGGCTGCCGCAGTAAGACTGCCAAGGCTCTGTGCGTTGAAATAACCCATCGGCATATATTTCATGCGTTCACCGATGTGAATACGCTTTTCTCCGCACATTCGGTAGTTGGCGTGTCCTTCACTATTGTGGGCCAGATACCAGCAGAGCGCGGCGCCAGCCACACTAATCGCCATGATTCCCAAAGCTGTCCATGCGGTGGTTCCGGTCATGTTCTGTTCTACCAATGCCCGCAGCACTACCAATAGAGCGACAAATTGTAACGCCTCAAAGATGCTCCGCAGCAGTTCAAAGGCCATACCTTTATACCAAGTGCCTTTCTCTTTCCCGGAAAATCGAAAGAACCGTTTATATGCGTCAAACATACGCCGCACCTCCTTCCATCTGATCGTTGTCTCGCGCCTGCGTGTGAGCTACCCACATTTGCTGATAGAGCGGACACCGTTCCAACAGTTCTCCATGCGTCCCGGCATCCAAAATCCTTCCGTGATCTACCACAGCAATTTGTTCCGCTCCGGTAATGGTGGACAGGCGATGGGCAATCACAATGAGTGTCTTTCCGTGAGTCAGCCGCCCAATGGCATCCTGAATGACCGCCTCGTTTTCCGGGTCCGTGTAAGAAGTTGCCTCGTCCAAGATAACAATGGGTGCATTTTTCATCATGGCGCGTGCAATAGCTACCCGCTGCCGCTCACCGCCAGAAAGATGTCCACCAGCCCCTCCTACAATCGTGTCATAGCCATGATCCAGCCCCATGATAAACTCATGGCAGCCCGCAGCCTTTGCCACTGCCTCTACTTCGGCATCCGTTGCCTCTGGCCTGCCCATGCGGATATTCTCACGGACGGACAAGTTGAACAGAAAATTATCCTGGGATACATAGCCAATCAGATCCATTACCTGCTCTGGAGGAAGTTCTTTTGCGTCAACACCCCCAATGGTGATATGCCCGCCTCCAACATCCCAATAAGAGGCGATAAGTTTCGCAATCGTGGATTTACCAGAGCCGGACGGTCCTACCAATGCCGTTGTGGTTCCTTGCTTGATGTCCAGGGTGATGCCGTTCAGAACTTGCGTATCCTTATAAGCAAAAGTCACATCCCGCAGGGAAATATCCAATCCTTTGAGATTTTTCCGCTGGGACGGACGATCCAGATCAGGCTCGGACAATACGGCAGTAATTTCTCCGGTGATAGTAGCGATTTTAGAAAAATCATCCGTCAGAAAGATAGCTGCAACCAGTGGCCCCATAATGCCAAGAGAAAGGATGGCAATGGTGATAAAGGCCGGAGCAGACAAAGAGCCGTTCATATAGAACAGGCATCCCACAGGCAGCACACCAATCAATACGGCCGGCCAAATCGTCATCATCAGAGCAGAATAGCCCTGGGTGGATTTCATCCAGTCCAGCATGAGATCCACGCTCTGACGGACAGCCTGTGTAAACTTTCCATAGGAGGCAGCACTTTGATTGAACGCCTTGATGACCTCAATCCCATTGATGTACTCCACAGTGGTGGCACTCATATACTTACTTGCCTGAACAACAGCACCGTATTTTTTAGGGTATTCCTTCATCTGGGCCATGTAACAGAGCATCCCGATAGGTATCGTAATCAGGGATACCAGTGCCATTCTCCAATCCAACACAAACAGGTAAATAATGATGGCGATGGGGACAAGCAGGTTAGAAGTCATTTCCGGGATGATATGTGCCAGAGGGACTTCCATTTGCTCTACACGCTCTACCATTGTGGTTTTCAGCCGTCCCGAAGGTGTATTCGTCAAATATCCCATAGAAACACGCGTTAATTTATCCGCAACCGCCTGTCGTATTTCTGAAAGCACATGGAATGTCGCTTCATGGGAACATCTGGTAGAGAGGCCGTGAAAAACAGACTTCATCAGGTAAGCAATAAGGGCAACAATCCCCCAAGTCAAATAAGTAGAAAAATTCGTTTCACCTCCGATCAGCAAATTTACAATCCTTGCCACAGCGAAATATGGCACGATACCACTTGTGACGCTGATAACAGCAAGAATGATAGAGAGCAAAAAGCCTGATTGATGCGGTTTAATGAATGTCATCAAATTTACAGAATCTTTTTGTCGCTGCATACAATTCCCTCCTTTTAGTTAGCAGAACCTAACCATAGGTCAAAAGTAAAAGCCGACAATCCACAGGATTTATCCTGTAAATTATCGGCTCTGCGTCTTGGCGTCTGGCTCTGATAATATGATGCTTTGTCCCTGCACATCTACGATGTGTTCTTTTCCGCATTTAGGACAAAATAGCGGAAAGTGTTTGAGAACAGTATCCGGATTTACTTTCGTGCGGGTTTTGTTGCCGCAGGTAGGACAGTGAATCCAACCGTTGCGGTCAATCCAACCACTCATACGACATCACCTCCATCCGTAGAAAAGATGGTCTGCCATCCAGCGGTATAGAAACGCCGCATTTTGCGGATATGCTCCAATGCCTGGGCTTTGGGCATATCGTGAATGATAACCTCAAACATTCCCGTATAGAAAGCACTTGAAAGAAGATGATTTAGTTCCGGCGTGAGTCGGCCGCTTGTTATTGCATCATTTCCAGATGCCTCAATATACTTTGCGGTACATTCTGTATCCAGCTCAACAACACGATGAATGAACTCTTGATAGACACTATTCTCTCCACTGGTAAGCAACAGCTTAAATTCATCGAAATGATTGTATAGATAGTCCACTACTTTGGGAAAGCCATCATTAGAATATCGAAGCATTTGCTGTGTCTGCTCATTACCTGGCATCGTGGTAAACCCGGATAATACGGATTGTAATAATTCACAAAAGCCATCCGCCGCCGGTTGAACCAGGGACCGATATAGGCTTTCTTTATCAGAGTAGCGAATATAGATTGCGCCTTTACTTGATCCAGCCTTTTCTGCAATTATCCGGAGAGAAGCATTTTCATATCCATTTGCTAAAAACTCCTCTTTAGCACATTCCATGAGCTTTTCAGTCACTCCCGCCACTCTTTTTGCCATAGTTCGCCTCCCTTCATTCAAGACCATCAGTTTCAATCCATCGGTCTTAATATAGCACAAAGCATTTTGACAGTCAATAGGGAATTTGTTTCATTCTCCACTTTGGCCAAAATCTCCGTTTCAAATTGTAGTATTAGTAGAGGGGAAAACGAGGGAAGGGTTGTTGTAGCAAGCATAGGAAGTGTGTACCCACTTCCGTATTTTGCTCTGCAAAACAGCTTGTTGGGAAGTGTCCCAAACCCTCAAAACGGAAAGGAGAGTAAAACGAATGGAAGGCAGAAAACGAACCGTGCAGGTCAAATTTTATGTGACGGAAGAAGAACGGAGGTTGATTCGAGAAAAAATGAAATTGATACCAACCCGGAATATGGCCGCCTATCTGCGAAAAATGGCGATAGATGGTTATGTTGTCCACATCGACACCACCGACATCCGGGCGCAAACCGCCGAACTGCAAAAGATTGGTGTCAACGTCAATCAGATCGCGCGGCGGCTGAACAGCATGGGGCCGCTGTACACACAAGACGTTGCGGACATCAAGGGAGCATTGGCGCAGATATGGCAATTACAAAGATACATCCTATCAAGTCAACGCTGAAAAAGGCACTGGACTACATCGAGAATCCGGCAAAGACGGATGAAAAAATGCTGGTATCCTCCTTTGCCTGTGCCTACGAAACCGCAGACATCGAATTTGAACTGCTGCTCTCACAGGCCATGCAGAAAGGCAACAATCTGGCCCACCACCTGATACAGTCTTTTGCGCCGGGAGAAACCACGCCGGAGCAGGCCCACGAGATTGGCCGGCAGCTTGCAGATGAAGTCCTGCAAGGCAAATACCCGTATGTGCTGACCACGCACATTGACAAGGGGCACGTCCATAACCACGTCATCTTTTGTGCCGTGGACATGGTGAACCAACGAAAGTATGTTTCCAACCGACAGAGTTATGCCTACATCCGGCGCACCAGCGACCGGCTATGCAAGGAACATGGTCTGTCTGTGGTAATGCCCGGTCAAGACCGGGGCAAGAGCTATGCCGAGTGGGACGCGCACCGAAAAGGCACGAGCTGGAAGGCGAAGCTGAAAGCTGCCATAGATACCACCATCCCGCAGGCCAAGGATTTTGACGATTTTCTGCGGCTCCTGCAGGAGCAAAGCTATGAGGTCAAGAGGGGCAAGTATGTGTCGTTCCGTGCGCCCGGACAGGGGCGGTTCACCCGCTGCAAAACGCTGGGCGAAGCCTACACCGAAGAAGCCATCACCGAGCGCATCAAAGGGCGGTTCGTGGAGCGGAAGCCCAAAGAAAACCGCAAAATTTCGCTGCGGATTGATTTGGAGAATAGCATCAAGGCCCAGCAGTCCGCAGGGTATGAGAAGTGGGCAAAACTCCACAATCTGAAACAGGCTGCCCGGACGCTGAACTTCCTGACGGAGCATGAAATCGAAAGCTACCCGGATTTGGAAAGCCGGGTGGCCGAGATCACCGCCGCCAGCACCGAAGCTGCCGCCGCGCTGAAAGCGGCCGAATGCAGACTTGCAGAAATGGCCGTGCTGATAAAGGATGTCGCCACCTATAAAGAACTGCATCCACTGGTGCAGGAATATCAGCGAGCTGCTGACAAAAAGCAGTTCCGGCGCAGGCACGAAGGCACCTTGATTCTCTATGAAGCAGCGGCCAAGGCCCTGAAAGAACAGGGCTTTCAAAAGCTGCCCGACCTCTACACCCTGAAAGCCGAGTATAAGCAACTGGCCGAGCAGAAAGACCATCTGCAGCGGCAGTACAATGATGCCAAACGCCAGATGCAGGAATATGACATCATCAAGCAGAATGTGGACGGCATCCTACGGACAACGCCGGGAAAGGAGCAGATGCAGGAACGGTAAGCTGCGCAAGTTTTCCTCGCAATCGGCTGACAGTTCAGACAATATCTGCTATAATTAAAACAATGATTCTTAGAAAAAATCCTCAGTTGGAAAGGAGATTTTTCAAATGGACAGCAACCTCATTCCGTATCAGCCTGTAATCTCCGATATTAAAAATTTGATTGCCGCAGGCCAGAATGTTGCCTATAATGCAGCTAACCGCGCAATGATTATGACCTACTGGAACATTGGGAAGCGCATTGTTGAAGAGGAACAGAGCGGTGCCGAGCGTGCAGAGTATGGCAAACGGCTGATTTCGATTCTGTCTGATGAACTTACGAAAGAGTTTGGAAGCAATTATTCTGGTAGAAGTCTCCGATACTACCGAAAATTTTATTTGTGCTTTCCCGACTTTGAGATTTGGAACACGCGTGTTCCAAATCTCAACTGGTCACATTTTCGTGCGTTGTTACGTGTTCCTGACGAAGATGCCCGTGTTTGGTATATGAATGAAGCTGCCAATGAAAATTGGAGTGTTCGTACCCTTGACCGTAATATTGGCACACAGTATTATTATCGGCTGCTCCATTCTCCAAAAAAAGAAGCCGTCATTGCAGAAATGAAAGAGAAAACGGTAGCAGAACCCAAGCATCAGTTTGAACTTCTCAAAAGTCCCATCGTGGCAGAATTTTTAGGCTTTCGCACCGAAGATTCCTTTGCAGAGTCCGACTTGGAGTCTGCAATTCTTTCTCACATCCGGGACTTCCTCATGGAAATGGGAAAGGGATTTGCTTTCGTGGCCCGACAGCAGCACATTGTGACCGACACGGAAGATTACTACATCGACCTTGTGTTCTATAACATCGAACTGAAATGCTATGTTCTGATTGATTTGAAAATGGGCACGATTACCCATCAGGATGTCGGTCAGATTGATATGTATGTTCGGATGTACGATGAACTCAAATGCAAAGAGGGTGACAACCCCACGATCGGCATTCTGCTGTGTGGCGAAACCAGCGAGGACATCGCGCGATACTCTGTCCTGCATGATAACGACCATCTGTTCATGTCGAAGTATCTGACCTACCTGCCTACGAAAGAACAGCTGCGGGTTGAAATTGAGCGGCAGAAAAATATTTTCTATATGCAACATCCTAAATTAGAGAAAAACGATAACTAATTGGAACTGAAAATGTTATTGAATCCATGGAGGACACAATGAAAAAAACTGAATTACTTATAAAATCACGAGAAGCCATGATGTCGGCTGTTCAGTTGTACAATAATCCTCAAATCACGTTTAAATCAGAAACATTTGTTACATTGGCAATTATTGCTTGGACTTATTTACTTCATGCATTCTATGCCAATGAAGGCATAGATTACCGTTATTTTCATAATAAGGGAAAGAAAAAAGTATATGATAAGACAAAGCATGGAGCTTATAAACATTGGGAGCTTGAGCGTTGTCTGGATTGTCAAGATTCTCCAATCGATTCCATAACTGCTAGCAATCTTAAATTTTTAATCGGAATACGGCACGAGATTGAGCATCAAATGACCAAAAAGATAGATGCATCTATCAGTGCAAAACTTCAAGCGTGTTCGATCAATTACAATTTTTACATCAAAAAATTGTTTGGAAATGTATTTGGAGTTGATCAGGAACTCGGACTTGCTATTCAATTCTCACCCATAGAAGCCGAACAGAAAGAGCAACTTTTCCGCAATGAAAAACTATCAAATAACATAAAAAATTTTATAACAGAATTTGAGGACTCTTTAAGCGAGGATGAACTTGGTAATACACATTATGCATATCGTGTTGTATTTGCACGCGTAGATGGAAAGCGTGTTAACAGCACAACAGATCAGGTTATTACATTCGTACGAGCGGATAGTCCGCAAGCACAAGGATTAAATGCTGCGTATACACTAATAAAAGAAACTGAAAAGAAAAAATACCTTTCAAAAGATGTAGTCAAATTGATGAACGAAAAAGGATATACTTGGTTCAACACTGGAGATATGACTGCATTTTGGAAGAACGAGCTAAAGAGTAGAGAAAAATATGGAATCTATATTACCAAAAATCAATGGATGTGGTATGAAAACTGGCTTCCAGTTGTAGAAAAACATTGTCAAGAAAAGGAATTGCAAAGGAACGAAGAAGCCAAAATCACATATACTCCATCCGAAATTGTTGATATCATGAAAAAGAAGGGATATTCCCGTTTTAATGTATGGTGGTTTAATCAAATATGGAAAAACGAGCTCGGCATCAAAAAAGAAAGCACAGAATATGGCTGTCCTTTGAAATATGGACATTTTGGATGGTATGAATCAATCATACCACTAATAGAGGATTACTGCAAAAAGAATACTGGAAGATTAAAATAGAAAAAGCCGGACACAGCAGCCACAAGGCCACCGTGTCCGGCTATTTCTGTGTTGCCAATGGCACATTACTTTCTCTAAAAATAATGTGTCATTGTCGAGCTGGCGGTATCACTCACCCATGAAATCAAACCTCTGTCCGTCAAAATCAGCATCGGTCATGTGCTCCAACTTTGCAAGGGTGCTGTTCGCCAGTCGCCGCATTTCCGTGTCCATATCCGGCAGGTCGGCCAGCATCCGCGCCATCGTCCAGCGGCGGTCAGAAGTGTGGTACATACAAATCAAATTTTCTTCTTCTACGCTGAAATTCATGCGTCAGACCTCCATTTCGTGTTGCTTGCTGCGGGCCGCTGCCTTTTTCGGGCTGGTGGCCTGTTTTGTTTCGGAAAGCTGTTTGCGGACGGAAGTGCGGGGCTTGCAGATGCCCTTGTCCCGGTTTTCGTTTTTGCCAACCAGCGCATAGATGCTGAAACGGTCTTTCACGCTGGACAGGTGCAGGGACTTGTACGGCAACATGGCAAGCAGCTGGTCCGTGTCCCGGCTGGATGCCAGCTTGGTGAAATAGGGCGATACCTCCACCATAAAATGATTTTTGTCCGGGCTGTTGGGAGCAGCCAGATGCTTCATATCAGCTACAATGCACTGTGCCTCGGCCTCGATCAGCCCCGTGTGCAGTGCCGCAAGAGGTTCTTTGAAATCACCGGGCCGTGCCGGTTCTCGACTGCGCTGCTCCTGCCGGATGGCTGCTTGTAGAAGTTCCGGGTCACGGGGCTGCATTTCATACCGCACGAACTCTCCAAAATATTTGTCCGATCGGCTGTCGAAATGCTCTTTGAGGCCAATTTCCCGCATCCCACTTTCGTAGATCAGGCGATTGGCACCCACAAGCAGAGCGGCATCCCGGATATGTTGGAAATGCTGCTGGTAGTCCAGTTTATACAGATTGCCTTGCAATGTTCCATTGGCTGTGCCGGTCAGCTCTACCGCATAGGCAAGAATCCTGTCGTGGGTCTGTTCGCCGCAGAATTTCCATGTATTGTAGGCTTGGGTATCTTTGAGCAGCACGTCCCGTTCCCGGAAGCAGAATGTCCCAGAGGGCCGGGACAGCCACAACAGCAGCTTATCTTCCGGCTGGTCGCTGCGGGCGGCCTCCCGCAGCATCTTGATGTCAAAGGCAAAATCGCTCTGGTAGTACGCAGTATTCTGGTGCATGATGGCTTCCAGCGCGGCGATCACATCCATGTTTTCAAATTTCTGCATGGCTTACATCTCCAATTCCTTTGTCTTTTCCCGTGGCGGCGGTTGCTTGCTCTGTTCCTTTTTCGCGGCATCCAGCTGTGCCCGGATGGACGGCTTTTTCGATTTGGCCGTTCGGGATTTTTTTGCTTTCGGCGCCTTTTCTTCGGCCTTGACTGCGGCGGCAAGGTCCGTCAGAGAGATTTGTTCTCCGGCCTTTGCTTTGGCCTCCAATTCGCCCAGAGAGGGCGCATTGTTCAGCACGCCATCAATCATATTCTCGTTTTGTTCGGTGGAAAGTTCTGCGGTGCGCAGCGGGTTATCCCGCAAGAACTCCGGCACCTGCTGGAAGCCCACACTGTCGCAGTAATGGGCGGTGTCCTGCCCATTCTGATGCAACACCACCACATCCGAAACGGACAGCGAATGCCCCTTAAAGTCTGCCGGATGGTCCACATTGAACGTGCGGTAGATGTCCTCCAACGTGGTGCCAGCAGTCAGCGGCGCAGAGTATACTTCTTCGTAGTGGGCCTTGTCCACAGTCAAACCGGCAGCCTGCAGGCGGTCGTAGGGCTCAAAACGATAATCGCGGGTGGAATCTTCATTGCGCAGCTGGTAGATGGAAAAACTGTCCTGCTGCGGTGCCTCAAAATCTGCCGCCACGTATTCCTCTATGGTCATTCCGGCAGCGGCCGCTTCCTGCGCGATCTCGGCCTGTACCTGCGCCTTATAGTCCTGCAAGCTCTGGTCAAAGTCGGCCAGCTTGGGCGGTTCCGGCAAGTTATACTGGCCTTGGTTAAGCAGCGGGCGGCAGTCCTGCACATAGGCCACAACAGTGTTGTAATAGGCAGCCTGTTCCGGCGAAATATCCTGCCCCTCTCGCAAAGCGGCGGTAGCCGTCTGCTCCATGGCCGAAAGATTGCAATGCTGTTTGAGGTACGGGATAAACTCGGTTAGCACCATTTCGCGTTCTGCCTTGTCCTGCTCCCACGCTTCCGGGCCTTTGTTGTGCAGAACAAAATTTTTCCAGTTCTCGTCCTTGACGTAGTATTCGTGGTAGTTCTGGATATGCTGAATCAAAGAATCCTCTCCGTCACCAAAATCCTGCCGCCCCTCGTAGTTATCGGGCTGGCCGTTCATAGTAAAATCAATGCGGAACGCGGTCTTGTCGTACCAGCCACCATCGTAACCATCTTTTTTCCCGGTCCGTGTGCTGGGCAGTGTCCAGTTCTTCAAAAACACGATTCGCCACGGACAGCGGCATGGTTTCGCCGTCCTGCAGCTTGTCGCTTTCGCTCCAAAGAATCGTGACCGTAGGTTCTGCGGCGGGGTCTGGAATTTTAACGGGTGCAGGAATTTCGTTGGCCTTTTCCGCCGCCTCTTGGAATGCCGCCAGCTTATCACCCAGCATAACTTCCGACACTGCGGCCGTCTGCCCCAGCAGATTAAGTGCTTCCTGCCCGGCATCCGGCAGGGTCAGACCGGGCGCGTCCAGCTGCCCACCGTCCAGAGCCGTGCGGTTCGGGCCATACAGAGTGTAGTCATAGCCAGAATCGCAGGTCTGGATGAACAGCGTATTGCCGTTGTCCAGCGCAAATGCAGCCTCCTGTGCAGTGGAAAGTTCTGTTTCCCGCTGCTGGCGCAGTTCTGCCAGATGTTCGTCCAGTGCGGAGATCAGTTCATGGGCCGTATTGCGGATAATTTCCAGAGAGGCTTTCAGTTCGGCCAGTTCCCGGCCAGAACTCCACCCGGCCACATAACCAAAGGAATACTCGGATGTGTCCAGCCCATAGTGCTGGCAGACGGCATAGGCCACACTTTCGGCCTGCACCTCGCGGGTGCGGCTGTCCGGGCGGTTGGTCTGTTCCGGGTCGGTGGGGTCGATGGCGTGAAGTTTGGCGTGGGCAATTTCATGGATAGCCGTCTTGATGGTCTGTAACTGGCTCATGCCCTCTTGAATGGCAATGCGGTTGTCAAGCAGGTGGAAATAACCGTGCGCCCCGCCCTCGATGTCCTCAAACCCGATGGGCACCGGGGAAGCTTGCTCCAACGCTTTGAAAAAATCTTGATAGTCCTGCACGCTGCCGGACAGTTCATTCACTGCGATAGATGGCAGCGGTTCGCCCTCGGTCTGGCTGACATCGAACACGGAAACCACCTTAAAGGCCGGAATCTGCACCGTTTTTTCTTCCGTCAGCGGCTTGCCGTCCTTGTCCAGAATCGGCTTGCCCTGTTCGTCCAGCTTTTCCATCTTCTGCTTGACCTTGTACGGCGCAGGAGCAAGGATTTTGATGCCTTTTTCGCCTTTCTTTACGGTGCGGTGGAACGTGTCTTTCCACTTGTTGAAGCCCGCCACCAGTTGGCCGCCCTGCATGGCGATCAGCAAGGTGTTGTTGAAGCTGTAATTGTGGAATTTCGCCATCGTGGTGAGGTAGGCTTTGTAGCGGTCACTGTCGAACAACTGCTGAATCCCTGTTTCCAGCCGGTCCGTAATTTCTTTCATGCGCTCTACGCTGTCTTTGCCGTTTAGGATAATGGGAATAACTTTCTGCGGTTCCGTTTTAGGCTGAACAGGCGGCGGTATGTTGGCCGAATCTCGCAAAACTTCCGGCGCAGGAAAGGACAGTACCCGGTATTCCTCCGGCACAGGCTGGCCCTCGTGGACTTTCTGCCACTCGTCCCCGCTTTTGACAAGGTAGCCATGGTAAATGGCTATGGGTATCACCTCCAGTATAGCGGATATAAAACTTGTGGAAAATGAATAGCTTGCGTAGCAAGGTGTTCGGTTTCCGCAAGTACACAAAAGGGTAGACAGCGCAAGCTGTCGCAGGGGAAGTGTAGCGTCCCCTGTATGCGGCAAAGCCGCTAATCGTAGCGCGGGGTAAAATTCCTGTGCGGAGATAAAGCCCTCGGCAGAGCGCACACGCCCGTTAGGGTGTATAAGTGCGCCCTTAGTGTCTAAGGGATTTATTCAGCGTTCCCGTTCTCGGCTCGTTTTTTCAGATATTCCCGTACCGGCTCACTCGTCAAAGCAAGCCTAAGAAGTGTTGCGGCTTCCTCGTCGCTCATGTTCTTTGCTTCCGGCACAATGCTTTCAAAGACTGCGCCCCGGACGATAAGGCGGTGGCTGCGTGTTCTGCGTTCCTCTTTGGATAGCTTCTGACGCAACATCTTTTCCCGGTTCTCAAACTGCCGGATTTTCTTCTTTCCGTCCTCAATCTCGGCTTGCAGTTCTTCACGGGTTTTCTCTCTTGGTTTCGTCATAGCTGGCCGCTCCTTTCTGCCTGTCGGCATAGAAAAAGGACAGTCGATTTTCTCGGCTGCCCTTGTGGTGGCTATTCAATTTTAGTCTGCTGTTTTCAAATATATAAAATAACTTGCTGTTCCGCCATAGCCATTTTCAGTATTCCATTCAGCTGTTACTTCATAAATATATCCGCCCAGTTTAAGAGTGAGTACGTTTCCAACAATAGTTACATCTTCGCTGTTTGTAGCAGGCTCTCCCCAATGTTCGTCACTCCAGCACTGCACACTTAAAATTGTATCTGGGTCTTCTGTAAATCTTAATGTAGCTGTTGTTTCTGTTGTTTCAAATGGCGGGGACAACAGATCCTTGCACTCTAACGGGTGTGGGCTATCAGCTATTGTGCTTTCAGCAGTTCCGTCAATATTTGTTTTTTGCCACGAATAAGTTCCTAATACTGCACCGATAGCGGTTTCGTCACTCACAACGCTTAATGTGGGCGGTTCTTCCAAAATTATATTGGCAGTCCCAGAGTTTAGTAATTCATTTGCATAGCTGTTGAGTGCTTCACATGGCTCATATTTTGTCTTATAACCGATACCGTCAATGACAATAAATGGGTTATACGCCATAATATCTGTTTGTGTACCGTCTACCATAGTCAAGGTAAAAACAACGCCTTGTCCATCATACTCTGTGTAAGAATTATCCTCATTATAGACAACAACATCATTCAAATATTCAACTAATTCTTGGATATTTTCAATCTCAATCGTTTTGTCTGGCGGTGTTAATAACACTTTAGCGGAAACAATCTGCGCTGCGTCCAAATCCTTATACGGTTTTTTCCCCTGTTGTGAAAAAAATACGATTACCGCGATACCTACTAAAATGATACAAGCTATTGCAATCATCAATCTCTTTTTTCTCATGGAACAAGCCTCCTGTTCTTCTCTGTTACTTGTATAGACGAAAAAATTGAAAGGAAGTTTCACTATCTATAAATATCATAGCACATGGTTATGAATAAATCCACCTCATTTCAGCCTGTCAGTGGCCTTGTTTTCTCTGGCAGACCGCCGCGCAGCTTCCCGCCGTTCCTCGTTGTATGGGGCGGTCAGACGGAAAGAGAAGCGCCCCTTTGCAATCTCAAACTCCATGCAGCCCGTTTCGGGGTCTGCGTCGGTCT
>OGYI01002023.1_pt1 | contig 16869 bp, 13 predicted proteins | sample 1576521 | NCBI WGS metagenome assembly OGYI01 (sample SAMEA3541484, study PRJEB24748) | human gut metagenome | biome: human gut; feature: human-associated habitat; material: faeces | place: China | collected 2012
CAAGATCCCCGTGCCGATACAGGACACGTACTCGGTGGCGGAGATAGCGATACTCCTGCGCGTGAGCAGGAACGCGGTCTACGAATGGAGCCTTCTCGAGGACGACCCCCTGCCGCTGAGGAGGATGATGGGCAGGAAGAGGGGGCGCTTCGCGTTCAGGGACGAGCTCCTCGAGTGGAGCAAACGGCACGCGACATGAGCGGTGTTGTTGAAAAGATAGACTTGGCGGGGAGCATCGTTACTTGTTTCGACGATCGAGCCTAGTGTTCACTTCTGAACTGCATCGGAGTGCAGCCTTTGTTTTTTCGGAACGCCTCTGTGAACGCGCCTGGCTTGGTGTAACCCACCATTTTACCGATCTCGGCTATCGTGAAGTCCGTCTCGACGAGCAGCCTGGACGCTTCCTCCATGCGCTCTCGCGCAACGTAGAGGGATGGCGATGTACCCGTTGCCGCCTTGAACAGGGCTTTCAATTTCGTCTGCCCTATGTAGAGCTCTTCTGCAAGACGCGAGCAGGAAAGATCTCCCCCTAGGTTTGAGGCGATATATCCGCAGATGAAATCGATAGCCCTGCGGTCTTCTTGAGACAAGCGCTTGGCGCCGTGCGCTTTGGAGTACAGCGAGGAGCGTTGAACGACGATCGCGACGGCTTCCGAAATCACTCCCTCATAGAAGAGCTCCGCCGCAATTCCCGTGCCTTTGTAACTTCGCGCCTTTCGGAGAAGGTTGATAAGGTCGGGCATATCGCGCCTTCCGTCGGCTTCCAAGAAGGCCCTTCTTATGTCCTTGATGTTTCCAAACCTGTTTTGAAGATACGTTCGGTAGTAATCAGGGGAAAAGGTGATCGAGGTGCCCTTTGCCGACGCTCCTTCCAAAACATGCGCCTCGTATTCTTCGTCTTCTCCTCCAAGGTACACCGAAATCGCCCCGACGCTGAGCGGAGCCCCCTGTCTTTGCGTCACTCCTTCGATCTCATCATAGAACCCGATGCAGAGGTGCTCTGTGCATCGGTACTTCAACACAAAGTTTTTCGTGAATCTCATATTAAAAGAGTTGATCGCGAAGAGGTTCCCGCGGAAATAAGACCAGTATTCCCCTTCGCCGAAGTCGTTCTCGAAGGTTCGCAAGGTGCCGTCTGGCCCGTAGCCGTGCGCTTTCGAGGACGGCGAGATTTCCCATTTTCGAAACGCCGCGCCGTAAAGGTCTTTTTCCAAACTATCCATCCGTGCGCTCCTAGCTGCTCCCTTCCGAATTCGGGCTCCGTTCTTCCGCGTCGAGGCGCGCTTGCGCCGATTCCGGACCCTGAAGAATTCACTCCGTTCATTATAGACCAAAGTTTCTTATGGCTAACAATCATGTCAAGGAGGATTACCAATGGAAGCAGAAAGCTCTCGTCCAGCAAGTGGAAGATGGACCACGCGCGATATCCTGACGTTCGTCGTGTTCAACCTCATCATCGTGTTCGTTACCATGGCGGCAAAGATGATCGAGGATATGCTGCTCGCTCCCCAGAACACGTTCTTTGTGGGATCGTGGCTGTTCCCCCTGCTCTCGACTCCGTTCTATGTCGTGATGGCGGACCGTATTGGAAAGCAGGGCGTGCTGGCTGCGTCGATCCTGGTGTTCGGCGTTCTCTACACGTTCATGGGAGGGCTTTACTGCGCGCCTGTCGCCGTTGTGGGCGCCATCGTCGGCGAGCTGGTCATGTGGGGCAAGGGCTCCTATCACGATATCAAGCGCATCGTTGGCGGCTATATCGTGTACTGGGTGACGTTCGGCTTCTACGGCATCATGCCCTACCTGCTCTTCCGCAAGGCGTACATGGAGCAGCTCGGAACGTACTACGACGCCGCCGACGTCGCGGCGATGGTCGCCCAGTACACGGAGCTTCCCTGGATCCTTCTCATGATGGCGATGTTCGCCGCGGGCACGCTCGTCGGAGGGCTGATCGGCTCCAAGTTCCTGAAAAAGCACGTCCGCAAAGCGAAAATCGCGTGAGCGGCGCAGCAAAGGCGGACATCCGGACGGGGGTCTTGGGGCTCGACCCTCGCACGCATCTCGCTTCTTTCCTTGCCGTAGGCATATCGGCCATGTTGGTTACCGGGCTCCTCGAAACCGTGCTGCTGCAGGTTGTATCTGCGGTGTATCTCGCGGGCAACGGAAGACAGAGACTTGCCATCAAGGCATGTGCGAGCTTCGCTGTCGTGTGCGGTTTGAGCTTCCTGCCGCTTTCGGGGTTGTACGGAGCCCTTTTCGTGAGCGTCCTGCACATGGTTCCGCCGTTCACGGTCGGATGCGCATTCTTCTCGCTTTCGCCTTCGGCGATCATGTGCGCGCTTGATCGTTGGCGCTTCCCTCAGGGGGTGATTGTGGGAATCTGCATGGTGTTCAGGTTTGCCTCGGTGCTTTCCTTCGAGATCCGCTCGATTGTTCGCGGAATCAGGATGCGTGGGATATTCCCCCGCGCCCTCGATGCGATCAGGCATCCTGCGCTGACCTATGAATGTGTTTACACGCCGCTCGTCATGCGTTCGTTGAGGCTTTCGAGCGAGCTTGCCGCCTCCGCAGAGCTGCGGGGAATAGAAATAGGCCGAGGCAGAACGTCCGTGTATCACGTTGGGTTCTCCGCGCGCGATGCGGTGTGCGCTCTCGTCGTTGCTGCCGCTTCTGCCGCAATCTATGCAATGGGGGTGATTGCATGAGTGCGTCGCATGCGGTTGTCTTGGACGGGGTTTCGTTCCGCTATCTCGACGAGGCGGAACTCGCCGCGCAAGAGCGGCCTGAAGAGAGTCACGAAAGTTGCGTGCGCGGGGTGAAGCTCGATATTCCTGCCGGCACGTGCACGGTTCTCTGCGGCCGGTCGGGCGACGGCAAATCGACCGTTCTACGCTTGATCGACGGCCTGGCGGGAACCTTCTTCCCGGGAGAGCGGAAGGGCGCTGTTCTTGTGGGAGGGGCGGACGTACTCGACATTTCGCCTCGGCAACGTACCGAAAGCATGGGCGTTGTCATGCAGGACCCAAGGAGCCAATTCTTCATGGGGACCGTCGCCGATGAGATAGCCTTCTCCCTCGAGAATCTGGGAATAGACCCTTCGACTACGGTTGAGAGGGTTCGGGAGGCGGCGAATCTTTGCGGAGTGGATGGCCTCCTTACTGAAAAACTCACCGAGCTGTCAAGCGGGCAGAAGCAGCGCGTGGCGCTTGCCGCCGCTATAGCGTGCCGTCCGAGAATCCTCGTGCTCGATGAGCCCACGTCAAATCTCGATAGGGCGGGTTCGGAAGGGCTCGTCGGGATCCTGGCGCGCCTGAAGGAAGAAGGCGTTGCGATTGTTGTCTCGGAGCATCGGCTCCACCGATTCCTCCCAGTCGCCGACCAGTTCGTGTGCATGAGGTCGGGGCGCATTGCCGCCCGATGGAGCGCCAGAGAGTTTGCCACGCTTTCCAACGACGACGTCGCGGAGTTCGGTCTTAGGCATCCGGGCATGAGGATCGAGAAGCGCGACGAGCCGAAGGCCGATGTTCCCGCGTGGCGTTTGGAGGAAGCGACCTACGTCTACCCCTCCACCAAGCGCGGGATACGGCAGGTCAGTGCTGAGTTTCCTCTTGGAGCGGTGACGGTTGTGTGCGGCGGGAACGGAACGGGCAAGACGACCCTCGCAAAAGTCCTGGTGGGCGCGGCACGTGAGCAGAGGGGCTGCGTAACGAGGGAGGGGATCCGGCTTTCCCCGAAGCAGCGGCGGCGCTTGAGCTACTTCGTGATGCAGGATGCCGACTACCAGCTCTATGCGGCGAGCGTTGCCGACGAGGTGGTTCTCGGGCGCAAGGTGGACGAGTCGCTCAGGAAAAGGGCGCAGGCGGCGCTAGAAGCGTTCGATCTCGCAGATCTTGCAGATCGTCATCCGGCGAGCCTTTCCGGCGGGCAGAAGCAGCGCGTGACTTTGGCTGCGGCGTACTGTTCGGATGCGGAGCTCGTCGTTCTCGATGAGCCTACGAGCGGGCTGGACGGACGCGGCATGCAGGAAGTCGCGAAATGGTGCAGAAAGCTTGCTTCCGACGGCAAAGCGGTGGTCGTTATCACCCATGACGAAATGCTTGCGCGGCTGGCGGGCGACAGGGTTGTCGATCTGTCGGCTGCAGAGGAAGAAAGGTGAGGTCTCATGGACACCGTTGCTCCTGGGAACCGCGACGCGCGTCCGAGCGCGTTCGCGAAACTGTTTTATTTCATGCGGCCCGACAAGGGAAAAATGATCCTGTCTCTCGCGCTGGCGTGCATAGGAGAGGCGCTAGGCATGGTGCCCTATATCGTCGTGGGGCTGCTTGCTGCGGGGCTCGTGGAGAGTACTCTTACTTTGTCCATGGCGGCGTGGCTCTGTGTCGCCGCGGCGTTTGGGCAGGTTGCGAAGTTCTTCTTCACGTGGCGCTCTTCGATGATGAGCCACGGCATCGCCTTCAAAGCCCTGCGCACCATGCGCGAGATGATGGCGGAGAAGATGGCGCGGGTTCCTATGGGGACGATCGTGGACACCCCCACGGGGACGTTCAAGAACCGCTTCATCGACAACGTGAACCAGCTCGAAGACGCTATCGCGCATTTCATGCCTGAGCTTCCCAGCAACGTGTTCGCACCCGTGCTCGCGATGGCCATCGTGTTCGCGGTCGATTGGCGCATGGGGCTGGCGGGTATCGCCACCATCCCGCTCGGCATCCTGTTCTACCTTGGCATGATGCGCGGGTACAAGGAGAAGATGGCGCGCTACATCGCAAGCGAGCAGGCCATGAACGCCACGCTCGTCGAGTACGTCAACGGCATCCAGGTCATCAAGGCGTTCGGCAGGAGCGCGTCTTCGTACGGATCGTTTTCCCAGGCGGTGGCCGAATACCACGATTCGACCCTCGCCTGGTTTCGGCAAAGCTGGGTGTGGATGGCGCTTGTCAAAGCCGTTGTTCCCTGCACATTGCTGGTTTCGCTGCCTCTTGGGGTTTGGCTGCTTTCGACGGGGCAGCTCGGCCTTCCAGCATTCATGGTGTGCATCTCCATCCCGCTGGGATTCATCGGAGGCGTGCTCAAGTTCGCGCAGGCGGCCAGCCAGATTTCCCGCATGGACGCCTGTTTGAACGTGATCTGGGACTTCCTGGGGCTGCCTGAGCTGACCCGCCCGCATGAGCGGGTCGAGCTGTCCGGGGACTCCTTCTCCTTCGAAAACGTGTCCTTCTCCTACCATGAGGGCGCGGAGGTGCTCCGCGATGTGAGTTTCCAGACGAAGCCTGGCAGCATAACGGCAATCGTGGGGCCGTCGGGGTCCGGCAAGTCCACCGTCGCGAAGCTCATGGCGGGGTTTTGGGATGCGGGCGGCGGCGAGATTCGCTACGGCGGGCACGACGTTCGCGACATCCCCTTCGGCCAGCTCATGGAGCATGTCGCCTACGTTGCCCAAGACACCTTCCTCTTCGATAGGACGATAGCGGACAACATCCGGATGGGCCGGCCGGATGCGACGGATGCCGAGGTGGAGGAGGCCGCCCGGGCGGCGGGGGCGTACGAGTTCATCGAGCGCTTGCCCCAAGGCTTCGACACGCCGGCGGGTGAGGCCGGCGCGCGTCTCTCCGGCGGGGAGCGGCAGCGCATAACCATAGCGCGTGCGATGCTGAAAAACGCCGATGTGGTCATCCTGGACGAGGCGACGGCCTACGCCGATCCCGAGAACGAGGCGCTGGTGGAGCGCGCCATCAGCGAACTTGTCGCAGGAAAGACGCTCGTGACCATCGCCCATCGCCTGTCCACGATCACCGGCGCGGACCAGATCATCGTGATGGATGCGGGGCGCATTATCGCCCGAGGACGGCATGGGGATCTTCTGGCGTCCTGCCCGCTGTACGCGCGGATGTGGGCAGACCACAGGAATGCGGCCCCGGATGCGAACGAGGAGGCATAGATGTTCGCGATCATGAAAAGGATTCTCAACCTGGTTGGAAGCTTCTCGGCCCCATCGCGACGGAACCTCGTCTTGGGCATGGTGTGCAACGTGCTCAAAGCGTTTTTCATGGCGGGAATGCTCGGCGCGGTGTGGTGGGCGCTCGAGAACCGAGATCACCTGAGCGCCGAAGTGGCGCTTCAGTGCTTCGGCATGCTGCTTGCAAGCGTGGCCGGGCAGTTCGCGTTCCAGTACCTCGTCGACATAAAGATGGACGCGGAAGGCTTCCACGTGTTCCGTGATCTGCGCCTGCGTGTGGGCGATCGCCTGAAGGGCGCTCCCATGGGATACTTCTCAGAGCAGCGCCTTTCCGCCATCACCACCACGCTCACCACCACTGTCCACCAGCTTGAGGAGTTCATGACCATCTGCTTGACGGGCCTTTCGGGCGGTGTCGCCATGGCGGTAATCATGAGCCTTTTCTTCCTGGCCTTCGCGCCGCCGGTCGCCTTCGTCACCTTCGCGGGCATCGCGGTGGGGCTCGCCGTTCTCGATTGGCTGCGGCGGCGCTCGACGTCGGTCACGCGCGAGATAACCGCCGCCCAGGAGAACATGGCCGATGCGGTGATCGAGTACGCCCGCGGGATGGCGGTTCTGCGCACGTTCGCCACGCCCGATGATGCCCTCGCGGCGGTCAAGGAGTCCTTCGAGCGCAAACGGCGGGCGGATTACGAGCAGGAGCAGGCAGCTCAAGGCATCTTGAAGCTGTATGCGCTCGTGTTCAACCTTGCCAGTTGCGGTGTTCTGTTCGAGGCGTGCGCACTCTGCCTTTCGGGGGCGCTCTCGCTTTCTTGGGCGCTTACGCTTCTGGTTGCCGCGTTCATCATCTACGGCGAACTGATCAGCGCGAACAACAGCGCGTTTCTCACCAAGAAGATCGAAGGGGAGCTCGACCGCATCGACGAGGTGTGCGCGGTGCCCAAACAGGATACGACCGACAAGCCTCTCGCCACCGATGGGTTTGACCTTGCGATGGAGCATGTCTCCTTCGGCTACGGAGACGGGCGGCGCGTCATCGACGGAGTGAGCCTGCGCATCCCCGAAGGCTCGACGTGCGCGCTCATAGGGCCGAGCGGTTCGGGCAAGACCACGTTGGTGAACCTGCTTGCGCGCTTTTGGGACGTCGATGAGGGGCGCGTGACCATAGGCGGGGCTGACGTGCGGTCGGGTACGGCCGAAAGCCTGCTCGAGAACATCTCGATGGTGTTCCAGAACGTGTACCTGTTCAACGACACCGTGGAGAACAACATCCGGTTCGGCAAGCCCAGTGCGACACATGAGGAAGTGGTCGCGGCTGCGAAGCGGGCGCGCTGCCACGACTTCATCATGGAACTGCCCCAAGGCTATGACACGGTGCTCGAGGAAGGCGGGGCGAGCCTTTCGGGCGGCGAGCGGCAGCGCGTCTCCATCGCGCGCGCCATCATGAAGGACGCGCCCGTCGTCATTCTGGACGAGGCGACAAGCTCGGTGGATCCCGAAAACGAGCATCTGCTCATGGCTGCTATCTCCGAGCTCACGCGGGGCAAGACCCTCGTCACCATCGCTCATCGGCTGAACACGGTGCGCGACGCCGACCAGATACTCGTCGTCGATGAGGGGCGTATCGTCCAGCGCGGCACCCACGAGGAGCTGATGCGCGAGCCGGGGATCTACCGCCGCTTTATCGAAATGCGCCGCGAAGCAGCGGGTTGGCGGTTGGGAGGAGGCTTCATTGGGTAGGCGCGATTCTTCGGATGACTATCTCAAGTCTATCCTCGTGATCCGACGCTTGCGCGGGTCATGCCGCAACGTCGACATCGCGGAGCATATGGGAGTCACCAAGCCGAGCGTCACCAAGGCGCTCGGCAACCTGGCTCGCAAGGGCCTTGTTGAGGTGGTTGACCACGATGTTCGCCTTACTGCCACCGGTAAGCGCCTTGCCGAGGAGACGCTATCTAAACACCGCTTCTTCGAGGGAGCGCTCCTTGACGCCGGGGTGGATGCGGAAGTTGCCTCCAAAGAGGCGTGCCGCATGGAGCACTGCATCTCCACGGATTCCTTCGAGAAGCTCTCCTCCCACCTAGGGCGGATTCAGGATTCCCTTCGATAAGGGATCGGCATCGCCAAACGGCAGGCCTCATCGTCTTCGGCAATGCGGGAAATTCAGCGAAACCTTCCCGCCCGCGCGAGCTTGCGGAAACGACACCTCCAGGCTCTCCACCAGGGACATCCGTCATCCTTGAGTTTCGTTTTTCCGGGTGAGTTTCGTTTGAGTTTCGTCGATTTTCGACGGCACCTGCAAGCCTCTCGCCATCATTGCCTCTCGCCGGCTTGTGGGTTTTTCGGTTCGTGTCGGTTCCCTTCGGTTCCGTTCGAGTCGTTTCAGGCTCGTTCGACCCATGCCCGTTTGTCAGGGGGTGACAACCGACCATGCGTCTATCTGCGGAAACGAGAAGGCTCCTCGATTCTTTCGAGGAGCCTTGCGAGTTTCTATCAGATTTCGGAATCATGCGGTTTGCAGGTGCGGACGTTCTGAAATGTCGTCATCGGTCGCCATCGAAACCGTAAAAAACCGTTTGAAAATAAGAACAAATGTTCTATTGCTATTCCCACTCAATCGTCCCGATCGGCTTCGGCGTGAGGTCGTAGACCACGCGGCAGATGCCGGGGACTTCGGCGAGGATCCTCGCGGTGATCTTCTTGAGCAGCGCCCAATCGAGCTCGGGGACCTCGGCGGTCATGGCGTCGACGGTGTTGACCGCGCGGATGATGGCGGGCCATTCGAAGGCGCGCACGCCGTCGCGGACGCCGGTGGCGCGGAAGTCGGGGACGCTCACGAAGTACTGCCACACCTTGCCTTCGAGGCCGGCCGCGGCGAACTCGTCGCGCAGGATGGCGTCGGCCTCGCGCAGCGCCTCCAGGCGGTCGCGCGTGATGGCGCCGAGGCAGCGCACGCCCAGGCCCGGGCCGGGGAACGGCTGGCGCTCGACCATGCCCTCGGGAAGGCCCAGCTCACGGCCGATGACGCGCACCTCGTCCTTGTACAGCAGCTTCACGGGCTCGCACAGCTCGAACTGCAGGTCGTCCGGCAGACCGCCCACGTTGTGGTGCGCCTTCACGCCGTCGGATTCCAGGATGTCGGGGTAGATGGTGCCCTGCGCGAGGAAGCTCACCTCGTCGCCCACACGGCGGGCCTCCTCCTCGAACACGCGGATGAACTCGGCGCCGATGATCTTGCGCTTGGCTTCCGGTTCGGCCACGTCGTCGAGCAGCTCGAGGAAGCGGTCGGTGGCGTCCACGTACACGAGGTTCGCGTCCAGCTGGTTCTGGAACACGTCAACCACCTGCTCGCTCTCGCCCTTGCGCATGAGGCCGTGGTTCACGTGCACGCAGATGAGCTGCTTGCCGATGGCCTTGATCAGCAGCGCCGCCACCACGGACGAGTCCACGCCGCCGGACAGGGCCAGCAGCACCTTCTGGTCGCCTACCTGGGCGCGCACGGCCTCCACCTGCTCGTCGATGAACGCGGTCGCCAGCTCGGGCGTGGTGATTCGCTCCATGTTCTCGGGGCGCTTGTTGGGATCCATGCGGTATCCTCCTCGTTCTCGGTGATGTTCTGGGGAGATTATACGTGAAACGGCGCGCGCGTCCATGCAGGTCGCGCGTTCTTTTCCGGAAACGCCTAATAGCCCATCTCGCGCAGGCGCGCGTCGTCGATGCCGAAGTAGTGGCCTATCTCGTGCACCACCGTCTTGCCGATCTCCGCCACCAGTTCCGCGCGCGAGCCGAAGCAGCGCTCGTGCGGTCCCTTGAACACGGTGATCACGTCGGGCAGGTCGCCGTCGTAGCCGTCGGCGCGGTCGGGGAGGGACACGCCGTCGTACAGGCCCAGCAGCTCGTCGTCGCGTATCGACGCGCCCCGGCATTCGGGCTCGTCCAAGATGTCGAAGTGGTAGTCGTCGGGCTCGTCCTCAATCACCACCGCCACGTTCTCCAGCGCCTCGAGGAACCGCTCGGGAATGCTCTCCAGGGCCTCTTCGACTGCGGCCTCGAACTCCTCGTCCTTCATGCGGGGCATGGCTGCCTCCTGTCGCTTGTTCGCGAATTCCATCGCCTCCGAGTATAGCCGAGGGCGTGGGCATGCGGTCTGTACGGCAAAACGGCCTTAACTGTCAAAAACGAGCCGTTTTGGCAATCGGCCGAGAGCGCCGATTGGCAAGCTGGGAAGCGATGCGGGGCTGCGATCTGGAGAAACCATGACCTGTGATCGCGAGGGCCGTCTTCGCGATTGCGCGCAAAGGGCCTGAAAACCCATCGTGATTGCCAAACCGGCTCGTTTTTGGCAGTTGGGCCGATAAAACGCGACAGGCGCTCCTAAGCTGTCCGCAGGCGCCCTGAAGTTGTCCGCAGGGCGCCCCAAACTGCCCGCGGGCGTCCGCAGATGCTCCGAAGTTGCGTGCAGGGCGCCCCTAAGCTGTCCGCAGGCGCCCGGGGCGCCCGAAATCCCTCGGCTGCAGTTCCTTTTACTGTGCGCCACACACTACTGTGCAATATATGTTATAGTGTGCAACACACAGTAAGCGAGAGGAGGGGGCATGGGGCACGACGACGTGGTGTCGAGCATGGTGCTGGAGCTGCGCCGCGGCACGCTGGTCATGTTGGTGCTTGGCCAGCTGCGTGAGCCGGCCTACGGCTATGCGCTGGTGAAATCGCTGGCCGACCACGGCATTCCCATCGAGGCGAACACGCTGTACCCGCTCATGCGGCGGCTCGAGTCGCAGGGGCTGCTGCAAAGCGAATGGGACAACGGCGGCTCGAAGCCGCGCAAGTACTACCGAACCACTGACGAAGGCCTGCGCGTGCTGCATGACGTGGAGGCCCAGTGGCATGCGCTGTGCAGCGGCGTGAATGCCTTGCTGCGCGCGGGCGAGGACGCAGATGCTCCGGGTGCTGATATGCGCGAACAAGGAAAGGATGTCAAGGATGCCGAACGATAACGACCTGATCGAGCGCTACCTGTACGCCATCACGCGCCGGCTGCCCGCCAAGCAGCGCGCCGACGTGGCCGAGGAGCTGCGCACGCTCATCTCCGACATGCTCGACGAGCGCTGCGGGAACCTGCCGCCCACGGCGAAGGACGTGCGCGTCGTGCTCACCGAGCTGGGAACCCCCGGCGAGGTGGTGCGCAAGTACACCGCCGACGAGGACGCGTGCCTCATCGGCCAGCCGTACTACGCGCAGTACCTCTACGTGCTGAAGATCGTGCTGGCCTGCGTGGCCGGCGGCATGCTCGTGGCCGGCGCGCTGTCGCTGGCGACGGGCGCGGAGGGCGGCGTGCTCGGAAGCGTGCTCGAAGCGGTCGGCTCGCTGATCGCGGCGCTCGTCTTCGCCTTCGCGTTCGTCACCTTGCTGTTCGCCTTCTTCTCGCGTCGCGGCGTCGACGTGGAGGTGATGGGCTCGCTCGACGATCTGCCGCCCGTGCCGCGCGAGTCGAAGAACCCGGCGCGCGGCGACGCGGTGGCTGGGATCGTGTTTTCCATCGTGGGCGCCATCGTGTTCCTGCTGTTCCCCGACGTGCTGAACGCGCTCAGCCATCGCGGAGACGGCGTGCCGTTCGACCCCTTCAACACCGAGGCCATCCGCTCGTCGGCATGGGTCATCATCGCCTGGACGGTCGTGTGCATCGGGGCCGAGAGCTTCAAGCTGGTGGAGGGCCGCTACACACCGCGCCTGCTGGTTGTCACGCTCGCGAGCGACCTCGTGGTCGCGGCGCTCGCCGTCTTCTGGCTGACGAATTTCCAGCTGGTCGACAGCCAGGCGATCCTCCAGGCGATGCAGGCGTCGGGCGCTGCGCCGAACGGGCCTGTGCTCTGGGCGGTGTCGAACGCGCAGACCGCGTTCTGCGGCTTCATCGTGCTCGCGCTCGCCATCGACGCCGTCGACTCCATCGTGAAAACGGTGAAGGCGAGCCGCTGAGAGGGGACAGGCGCGACGGCGGGCGTGCGCGACGGTTCCCGACGCCGGAAAAGGAGCGGCTTGCTGCCCGGCTGGGCGCCGTGCGCCGCACTGCCCGGCCAAACTCCGCGTGTCGTGCCGCCGGCCAGACGCCGCGCGCCGCGTGCGCCTTCCGACGGGAAAGCAGGACGCTTTCCCCCGTTGCCGCATCCGACGGGCCTTTCTTGTAGCATAATATCGAAGGTTTGCGCGCGCCCGCGGCCGGGAGGCGGCGCCGCGCGCAGGGGAGCGATACGAGAGGGGTTTTGCCGATGAGCAAGGATCGACCGGTACCGACCATGGGAGCCAAGGACAGCCCGGACGCGGTGTATGACGCGCGCCCGCTCGGGGTGCCGAAGATGGGCGTGTTCGGCCTGCAGCATATGTTCGCCATGTTCGGGGCCACGGTGCTCGTGCCGGCGCTCACGGGGCTTTCCGTGTCGGCGACGCTCCTGTTCGCGGGCTTGGGCACGCTGCTGTTCCATTTCCTGGCGAAGGGGAAGGTGCCGGCGTTCCTAGGTTCCTCGTTCGCGTTCATCGCCGGCTATGCGGCCATCGCGCCGAACGGCGAGGCCGATCTGCTGCCGTACGCCTGCCTGGGCGTGGCGTGCGCGGGCCTTCTGTACCTCGTGTTGTCGGCGCTGTTCAAAGTGTTCGGCGCCACGCGGGTCATGCGTTTCTTTCCGCCCGTGGTCACCGGGCCCATCGTCATCTCCATCGGGCTCATCCTGGCCAGCTCGGCCATCACGAACGCGTCCACGAACTGGCCCATCGCATTGGTGGCCATCGCCATCATCGTCATCGCCAACATCTGGGGCAAGGGCATGGTCAAGATCATTCCCATCCTCTTGGGCGTGATCGGAGCGTACCTCGTGGCTGCGGTCTCGGGACAGGTGGACTTTACGGGCGTGGCCGAGGCGGCGTGGATCGGCTTGCCGTTCGCCTGGGATCAGACGGTGTTTTCGATCGTCGGTGCGAACTTCGATGCAGGGCTGGCCATCACGGCCGTCATCACCATCATGCCGCTGGCGTTCGCCACGATGATCGAGCATATCGGCGACGTGTCGGCCATCAGCTCGACCTGCAACCGCAACTACATCGCCGAACCCGGCCTGCATCGCACGCTGCTGGGCGACGGCCTGGCCACCATCCTCGCGTCGCTGTTCGGCGCCCCTGCCAACACCACCTACGGCGAGAACACGGGTGTGCTGGCGCTGACCAGGGTGTTCGATCCGCGCGTCATCCGCATCGCGGCCTGCTTCGCCATCGCGTTCTCGTTCTGCCCGAAGTTCGCGGCCGTCATCGCGGCCATGCCGGCCTGCGTCATCGGCGGCGTGTCGCTCGTGCTGTACGGCATGATTTCGGCCGTGGGCATCCGCAACCTCGTGGAGAACCACGTCGACTTCATGAAGAGCCGCAACGTGCTGATCACCGCGCTGATCCTGGTGCTGTCGCTGGGCATCGCCTATAGCGCTGCCGGGGCCATCGTGGTGCCGGTGGGCGGCATCGTCATCTCTCTGTCGGGTCTGGCGGTGGGCTCGGTGGTGGGCATCGTGCTGAACATGATCCTGCCCGGCCACGAGGACGTTGCCGGCATGGAGGCTGCGGAAGACGAGGAGATGGACGGCCCGTTGCCGTTGGAGGGCAATCTCGAAGAGCTGAGCACGCAGAACGGCTAGAGAAAAGGAGCATGCTATGATCGACCACGTGAGCATCAAGGTGAAGGACGTCGAGCAGGCGAAGGCGTTTTACGAGGCCGCGCTCGCCCCGCTGGGGTATGCGCGCGGCATCGAGTATCCCGGCGGCATGCAGCTTCTGGTGGAGGGCGAGCCGGGCGACGTGTGGGTGGCGCCGCTGCCCGAGGGCGCCGAGGCCGTCCCGACGCATGTCGCGCTGCGCGCCGCCGATGCCGCTGCCGTGGATGCGTTCTACGAGGCGGCGCTGGCCGCCGGCGGCACGGACAACGGGGCGCCCGGCCCGCGCGATTACCATCCGGGCTACTACGCGGCGTTCGTGCACGACCCCGAAGGCAACAACATCGAGGCCGTCATTCACGACTGGGCCGAGTAGTCGCTGTCGGCGCCGCGCCGTGTCGCGCTGTGCCGCGCCGCAGGTTGCAAGTCGTCGATCCAGGTGACGACAGGGAAGGGCCGCGTCCGAGAGGGGCGCGGCCCTTTTTTCGTGCGCGCCGGGCGGCCCCGTGGGGCGGGGCGGCGTTCGGCGGCGGAGGGCGCGGTCGGCTGAGATGTGAAGGAAATGTATGCCTTGGCTAACTCGTATTGCGTCGTGACGATTGTTAGCTTAATATAACTTCCATCGAAAGCGAAGCGATCGAGCGAGCGGATCCCAAGCGGATAAGCTGTGGTTCCTCGATCATTGCAAGGCTTTCGATCACGATTCTGCTTACCCGGCGGCGGAAGCTCCTCTCGTCTGGCTATCCGTCGCGCTTGCAAGCGGAGGGAACCCCCTTTCCCTCCGCTTTTTCATTTGGCGCGAAGAAGCGCTGCGAGCGAGCCCCCCCTCAGCCAGTCTCGGCGAGCACCGGCCCGTCCTGTCGTCCCGCCCGCAGGATGTAGGGTTCAGGTTGTCATCCTGAGCGCAGGCCGTAGGCCGGAGTCGAAGGATCCCGTGCGGCGTCAGCCGGAGGGTTTTCCTGCCGGCGCCAGCTGCGCGTCTCCGCTGCAAGGCTTCTGCCATCGAAAAGGCCCGAAAACCATCAAGTCCCCGACTTATGCGCACTTCTGCCACACCTATTCCCGCGTTTCGCGCGCTTTTGCGGGGCCGAGTTTGGCCACGCGGGATGAAGGGGTGGAGAAACGCCTGTTCAGAGGGCTGCACGGTTTTCTAAGCGTCCGCAGCGGCGAATCCAGGCTTCCTGCCATGTGCGCATAACTCGCCTACATTGTCGTTTTGCCCCCTTTTCATGGCAGAGGTGCGCATAAGTCGGGAACTTCGCCGAAGCGGTCGGGCAGTGGGGCGCCGAGACGGCTTCGACGTGCGCTCAAGATGGCGAAGAGCATGCTGCCGGTCGATCCAACGCGAATGTTCTACCTGAAATATCGCCGGGAAGCTGCACGTGCCCGGCGGTTCGGTGCGTCAATCGTTCACCATGGGAAACTTTTTCGTGCGTCACGGGTTGTTTCGCGGTACCATGTGCTTCGGACTGTAAGCGAGCAAAGCGGCAGGGCGAGGGGGTTGCCCGGCCGTTGCGAGGAGACGGGCGTTGACAACTCTGAACGATCTTCCCATCGGGAAAACCGCGACCGTGGCCGCCGTGGGCGGCGAGGGGTCGCTTCGACAGCACTTCCTGGACATGGGCATCATCCCGCTGGTCGACGTGACCATGGTGAAGCATGCCCCTATGGGCGACCCGCTGGAGGTGCGCATCCATAGCTACGAGCTAACGCTCAGGCGCGACGATGCGCGCAAGATCGAGATCGTCGACATGCGCGACGCGGCCGACGCGCAGGAGAGCCGCCCGCTCGGCAAGCCCGTCCCGCATCCCGGCCTCGGCGAGGGCGGCAAGTTCCATGACCGCTCCGAGGAGAACCCCCTGCCCGAGGGCACGCCGCTCGCGTTCGCGCTCGTGGGCAACCAGAACTGCGGCAAGACCACGCTGTTCAACCAGCTCACCGGCGCGAACCAGCACGTGGGGAACTTCCCGGGCGTCACGGTGGACCGCAAGGACGGCCGCGTGCGCGGGCATGCGGAGGCCACCGTCACCGACCTGCCGGGCATCTACTCGCTGTCGCCGTACTCCAGCGAGGAGGTGGTCACGCGGCAGTTCTTGCTGGACGAGCGACCGCGCGGCATCATCAACATCGTTGACGCCACGAACGTGGAGCGCAACCTGTACTTGACCATGCAGCTGCTCGAGCTGGGTGTTCCCATGGTGGTGGCCCTGAACATGATGGACGAGGTGGAGGGCAACGGCGGCACCATCCGCGTGAACGAGATGGAGAAGCTGCTGGGCGTGCCCGTGGTGCCCATCTCCGCCTCCAAGAACGAGGGTATCGGCGAGCTCGTGGACCATGCGCTGCATGTGGCGCGCTACCAGGAGCCGCCCGTCTGCCAGGACTTCTGCGCAGCCGACGCGCACGGCGGCGCCGTGCACCGCTGCCTGCACGGCATCATGGCGCTCGTGGGCGACCATGCCGAGCGTGCGGGCATCCCCGTGCGGTTCGCCGCCAGCAAGCTGGCCGAGGGCGACGCGCTCGTGTTGGAGAAGCTTGCCCTCGACGAGAACGAGAAGCACCTGCTGGGGCACATCGTGCGCCAGCTGGAGGACGAGCGCGGCCTGGACCGCGCGGCGGCCATCGCCGACATGCGGTTCGCCTTCATCGAGCGCGTGTGCGACGAGTGCGTGGTGCGCCCGCGGGTAAGCCGCGAGCATGCGCGCAGCATGGCGCTCGACAAGCTGCTCACCGGCACGTTCACGGCCATCCCCGCGTTCGTGGCCATCATGGCGCTCGTGTTCTGGCTCACGTTCAACGTGGTGGGCGCGTGGCTGTCGGAGATGCTGGAGGCCGGCATCGGCTGGCTCACCGACGTCGTGGCGAACGCGCTCGCGGCGGCGCAGGTGAATGAGGTGCTGCAGTCGCTCGTCATCGACGGCGTGTTCAACGGCGTGGGCAGCGTGGTGGGATTTTTGCCCACTATCGTCACGCTGTTCTTCTTCCTGTCGCTTCTGGAGGACTCGGGCTACATGGCGCGCGTTGCGTTCGTCATGGACAAGCTGCTGCGCAAGATCGGGCTGTCCGGGCGCTCCATCGTGCCCATGCTCGTGGGCTTCGGCTGCACGGTGCCCGCGGTCATGGCGGCGCGCACGCTGCCGTCGGAGCGCGACCGCAAGATGACCATCATGCTCACGCCGTTCATGAGCTGCTCGGCGAAGCTTCCCATCTACGCGTTCTTCACGGCGG
>OGYI01002025.1_pt1 | contig 16854 bp, 14 predicted proteins | sample 1576521 | NCBI WGS metagenome assembly OGYI01 (sample SAMEA3541484, study PRJEB24748) | human gut metagenome | biome: human gut; feature: human-associated habitat; material: faeces | place: China | collected 2012
ATTCCATTCTTTTTTCGCTCTTTGTCTCTTAGTTTTGGATATTCTGTTTTATACCACTCCAGAAAATCACCATAAAGTTTTTTTTCTGCTTGCTTTCTCGCTTCTGCGGCCTTTTCAATATTATCAAAATATCCTAAATGGTACGTTTTTCCCTTAAACTGTATGCGTGCTTGCCATTTATTACTACGGCTATGCCACGTTACGCCCTTTATGCCCGATGTACTATTTTTGGCAACTTTATTCGACTTTATTTTCCCAATATGCGTACCTTCAACAAACATTTCGGAGTAATTGGGTTTATGCGTACGGAAAAGTTCATCATGGTAGCAGCCACAGCTTAACGTTGTTCCATCTCTCAAAGCGTCACCACGTACAACGGTTGAATTTCCACATTCACATTCGCACTTATAGTAATAACCCCGTCCTTTTTCAAGGTGATCGATTCCCTTTACCTGGAGTCTGCCGAAACGGGTACCTTCTGGGATTATTTTCTTGCGTGTTTCCTCTTGAAGACACCCACAACTGTTCACACTCCATCCAAGAGCATCTCCAGTAACATTCACAATTTTCCCACAGTCACATCTACATTTAAACAGTGATCTGGTTTGGCCACTTTTAACAACACTAGGTAATTTTTCTATTATCGTTAGTCTGCCGTACTTTTCGCCTACTTTTTTTCTATGGGACATTTTTCCTCCAAGGTATATTTAATCCTCCCAATTTCTCCAATGCTCTGTCGTGTACGGGTAGATGGCACTTCTCTTTGTCATTTCCCAAAGATAATCCGTTATCTCTCTGTTTTTTAAAATTTCTTCCGGGGCCATATTGTTTTCTATTCCTAGATCACAGACGACTAACTTATACTCTTTCCCTTGTGTATCGCCAGTGTTGGACGCAAATTTTAGGACTAGCAAATTGCGGTTATTGAGTGGGAATCCCGTTGTTGCTTTTGCCTTGTCCGCATACACCACGCCATCCACTTTAATGTCGACGATCATCGAACAAAAATTTGTAAATTCATGGATGTTTAGCGCGATCTCTTTTCCGTTATTATTTCGATAAAAAGTTTTCAAGTCTAACTCCTTTTTGTTTTTACATGAATTTAATGAGTACTTCTTTTCCCAAAGCTTTTGCAATTTCCTCAATAAAAGAAAGTTTCGGGTCTCGGGACAGCCTTTGGGATAAATTCTGTGAGCTTGTTCCCAGCAGTTTGGCAAGCTCTGGTCTTTTTACCCCAGCCTTGGCCATTTCAATATCAATAAAGGCTTCAAACTCGGTTCTGTTATTTTTGCTTATTTCTTCCTTTTTTGGTGTTAGTTCTTCAAGGTTTTCAGAATTATCGTATATCATTTTTTTCACCTCCCTACTATAAGGATAAATGATTTTGCCCCTTTTGTCAACTATTTAATTTAATTTTTAAAAAATCATTATATTTAACTAAAAATTCATCTATTTCAGTTTCAGTAATAAATTCAACTGAATCCTTATTAAATACTCTTATTCCTTTACTATCTGGATAATTAACTACTACTTGATCATAATTCATTCTTCTTAATTTAAATTCTTTATTATAATCTTCACACTCAGTATTAACTATCTTAACAATCATTAAATTTCACCTCTAAATTTAGTATTCCTTAATTTTTTAAATTTATTATTTTATAATTACATAATTATTATTGCAGAACATAAGTCAAAACATTATCATATTTAGTAATTAGTAGTTTTAGCTAGTATTTTAAATTCAATTTATAACTTAATTCTTGTTTTAATACATATAAAACAAAATGATAAATTACATTTGATACATAACTACTAACTTCTAACTACTAACTAACAGAAAGGGGTTGTTTTATTTGCATCATGATTTAATAATTGTTGGTGGTGGAGCTTCTGGCTTAGTTGCTGCTATTACTGCAAAAGACTTTGGAATGGATGTTGCTATAGTTGAAGGAAGTGATAGAATTGGTAAAAAGATTTTAACTACTGGTAATGGTAGATGTAATATATCTAATAATTGTATTAAGCCTCCATTTATTAATTATCATAGTTCTAATTCAGACTTTAAATTTTCAGCATTAGAAAAATTTTCTCTTGAAGATACAAAAAACTTTTTTTTATCTTTAGGACTTCCAATTGTATCTCTTCCAAATGGCAAACTTTATCCACAATCATTACAAGCTTCATCAGTTGTTGATATTTTAAAAATGGCTTTAGAAGATAGAAATATATCTTTATACACAAACTGCAAAGTAAAAGATATCCACAGGGGTAAAGAATTTAAATTATCCACAACTAATGAGGAGTTTAATTTATTCACAGCTAATAAAATTATTTTAGCTTGTGGAGGAAAATCTGCCCCAAAGACAGGTTCAGATGGAAGTGGATATAAATTAACAAAATCGCTGGGTCATTCAATAACTGATTTGCTTCCTGGAATAGTTCAATTAAAATTAGATTATAATCATTTAAAAGCATTATCTGGGGTAAAATTTGATGGATATGTCACTCTTTTATGTGATGATAAAGCTATAAAAAAAGAATTTGGAGAAATATTATTTACTGAATATGGAATATCAGGCCCTCCTATACTTCAAATATCAGCCTTAGCTTCTGAAAGTACCTTTAAGAAAAATAAAACAGAAATTATTGTTGATTTAATGCCAAATTATACTCTTGAAGAATTAGAGGATTTTATAGAATGTCACTTTGCTTTACTTAGTCATAGACCAATAATAAATGCATTAATTGGTGTAGTTAATAAAAAACTAATACCTATACTTCTTAAGGAATCTGGAATTGATAATCTTCAAATGCCTTGTTATGAACTTTCTTGGCATGAAAAGAAAAAATTAATTAGCACCTTAAAATCTTGGAAATTTACATGTACAGGTACTAATGACTTTAATCAAGCACAAGTTACTGTTGGTGGCGTAAATACAAAAGAAATTAACCCTACTACATTAGAATCTAATATAGTTCCTAATTTATATTTTTGTGGAGAAATATTAGATGTACATGGTGATTGTGGAGGATTTAACTTACAATGGGCTTGGAGTTCTGGATATACTGTTGCCCAATCAATTGCACAAAAAAACTAAACTGCTATATAAATATTTAAGACTGCTGTAACTTTGTAAGCAGTCTTAATATTTATACAGTGTAGTTTCTTACTTTACTCCATTTACTCTTTAAAATAGAAAGCTCTGTACCTTCATTATTTTCTATCTTATGCAATATTATTAATTCATCATTATATTCCCTTACTTCATATGATGCTATTATTTCAACTCCATACTTGCATTCTTTTTCAAAAACTACATTTAATTCTTTCAATTCATAATTTAATACAGTTTCTAATGGAAGTGATTCAACTGCCCACTCAACATATCTAACATTATTTACGTGCATATTAGAATCTATATCGCCATATCTAACCTTAAATATATTTTCATTATCTGCCTTTTCCATTCTTTCTAATCTTTCTATTTTTAAATCTGATTTTTCATTTTTATCTACATTATAAGCTTCATATTGGTCTTCTGGTATCCTTATAGCTCTTCTCTTATCTATATTAATTAATAATAATATTCCTTCTCCCTCTACTATCCTTTCATTATTTTCGTCATATATTTCATATAACCTTGATGCATAAAACTTCTTAAAGCTACTTGCACTAGTAACTACCTTTATTTTTTCTCCAAACTTAGGATATCTCTTTACTTTTATATCATATTTATAAAATACCCATGCAAGTCTTCTTTCAGTTAAATAATCAATTCCAACACCTAAATCATTTGATTGAATAGTTCCTATATCACAAAAATAATTAATTATTGATGACATCTTACAATCCAATCTATAATTAACTTCATAATAATGGATTTCATATTCCTTTTCTGTCCTTAATCCCATTTATAACACCCCTTATTAATAATAAAATATATTTAAAAAGAGGGGCTGTCGCACTAAAAATTTTACACACAATATATTGTAGTATTTATTCTTAATGCGACATCTCCTCATATTATTACTATTTATTTAATGCTTCTAATAATTACTCTAAATTTATTTTATTAACATAAGTAGCTTCTTCTATTGTTTCTCTCTGAACTTACGAACATCTAAAACATCCTATTCCAAAACACATTAAAATTTTAGCCTTGTTTAAATTTAGTTTAATTATTTCACTATTGTCATATCTTTATTTAGCATAATAAAACCTATTATCTTTACTTAAATATCCATTAAATATATTTTATCTAAAATATATTTTTCTTTCAAATTAAATATTTTAATATAAGCCAGTTAAACCACTATTAATTTGATTAACTATTGAATTAATATCCACTCCATACTTTGTAGCAACATCTGATAAAGTAGAAAATTGATTTTCTGTAATAGCATATGTAGGAATTCCGTAACTCATTAATATATCTGCTGCTATTGGATTTTCACACATTATATCACTTAAAGTAGTATATTTATCAATCATAATATTCACCTCTTATATTTATACTTTTACTTATTAATATTTTGCTCATAGATAATGAATATTATTCAAAATAAAAATAAGCTATAATGTATTTAATAGCATTACAGCTTATTTGTCTTAATTTATTATAATGGTTTTACTCTCATTGTTTGATCTCTTCTTGGACCAACTGACACTATTGAAATTCTAGTGTCTGTTAATTCTTCTATTCTTTCTAAGTATTTTCTTGCATTTGGATGTAATTCTTCATAGCTTCTTGCATTTGCTACACTTTCATCCCATCCATCAAATTCTTCATATATTGGTTCACATTTAGCTAAATCTTCTAAGCTTGCTGGGAAATAATCAATAATTTCATCATTAAACTTATATCCTACGCACATCTTAACCTTTTCTAATCCTGCTAATGTATCTATCTTTGTCACCGCTAATGAAGTTAATCCACTTACTCTTACAGAAGTCTTTAAAATAACTATATCAAGCCATCCACATCTTCTTGACCTTCCTGTAGTTACTCCATATTCATGACCTTTTTCTCTTATCCATTCACCAGTTTCATCTTCTAACTCTGTTGGGAAAGGCCCCTTACCAACTCTTGTTGTATAAGCCTTTGCTATACCTACAGCATTAGTAATCATGTTTGGTCCTATACCAACACCATTAGCTACTCCCCCTGCTGTTGTATTTGATGAAGTTACATATGGATATGTACCATAATCTATGTCTAATAACATTCCTTGTGCACCTTCAAATAACACAGTTTTATCTTCTTTAATTTCATTATAGACTCTTACTGATGTATCTTTTACAAAAGGCTTTAATTCTTCTCCATAATTAGAATACTCTTCATATATTTCCTCAAAACTTAAAGGTTCTCCTCCAAGAACATTAACAATATATTTATTTTTCATTTCTATATTGTCCTTAAGCTTTTCTTTAAATACCTCTTTATCTATAAGATCACAAACTCTTATACCACATCTTTCAAACTTATCTGTATAACAAGGTCCAATACCTTTACCAGTAGTTCCAATATCATTTTTTCCTCTAGCTTTTTCTTTTAATTTATCTAAAACTTTATGATATGGCATAATAACATGTGCTCTATCACTAACTATTAATTTTTCTGGAGTTACTTTAACTCCTTCTTCCTTTAAATAATCAATTTCTGTAAAGAAGGCCTTTGGATCTACAACTACACCATTCCCTATTACATTAAGTTTTTCATCGTGTAATATACCTGATGGTATTAAGTGAAGTTTATATTGCTTTTCTCCAACCTCTACTGTATGACCTGCATTGTTACCACCTTGATATCTAACAACTACATTTGCCTCTTCAGCTAGGTAGTCTGTCATTTTCCCCTTACCTTCATCTCCCCATTGAGCTCCTAAAACAATAAATGCTGACATTTATACATTGCCTCCCTTTAATACATAATTGAATAGATTATATTTACTTTGATAATCCCATATAACATGGTATCAAAGTAATTGTAAAATTTCAATAATTTTTACGAATATTTTTTTGCTTTATAAAACTATAATTCGTATAATTATATTATAAACTTATTTCAAAAAGGAGTTTTACTATGAATATATATGAAGAATCATTACAATTTCATAAACAATTAAGAGGAAAACTAGAAGTATCTTCTAGAGTTAAAATTACAAATGAAAAAGATTTATCCCTTGCCTACACACCTGGTGTTGCTGAACCATGCAGAGAAATACATAAAGATCCATCAACTGCTTATCTTTATACAAGAAAATGGAATACAGTTGCTGTTATTTCTGATGGTACTGCTGTTTTAGGTCTTGGTGATATTGGTCCATTAGCTTCATTACCTGTTATGGAGGGAAAATCTATATTATTTAAAGAATTTGCTGATGTAGATGCATTCCCTATAGTTCTTGATACTAAAGATGTAAATGAAATAGTTGAAACTGTAGTTAGAATTGCTCCTACTTTAGGTGGAATAAATTTAGAAGACATCTCTGCCCCTAGATGCTTTGAAATTGAAAAGAAATTAAAAGAACGATTAAATATACCTGTTTTTCATGACGACCAACATGGAACTGCAATTATAGTTTTATCTGGTTTAATGAATGCATTAAAAATAGTTAATAAAAAAGTAGAAGATTTAAAGATTATCGTTAATGGTGCTGGCTCTGCAGGTACTGCAATAACTAAGCTTTTATTATCTTATGGTGCTAAAAATATAATTGTTTGTGATAGAGCTGGTGCTTTAAATAGAAATTCTACTTATAGTAATCCTTATTTTACTGAACTTTCTAATATTACAAATCCAAATAATGAATCTGGGTTATTATGTGATGTTATTAAAAATGCTGATGTGTTTATAGGGGTTTCCGCTCCTAACATAGTATCAAAAGAAATGGTTACTTCAATGAATTCTGATTCAATATTATTTGCTATGGCTAATCCAACACCAGAAATTTTTCCTGATGATGCTAAGAATGCTGGAGCAAAAGTAATTGGTACAGGTCGCTCTGATTTTCCTAATCAAATAAACAATGTTTTAGCATTCCCAGGAATATTTAGGGGTGCCTTAGATGTTAGAGCTACTGAGATTAATGAAGAAATGAAAATTGCAGCTGCTCATGCCATTGCCGATTCTGTTTCTGATGAAGAACTTAATCCAAACTATATTATTCCTAAAGCATTTAATTTAGATGTTCAAAAAAGAGTTGCCCAAGCTGTTAAAGATGCTGCTATAAAAAGTGGAGTTGCAACAATTTAAATAATTAAAGTTTTATTTAAATAATAAAAAATGGAAAAGATGTCGCACAAATAATTTATGCGTCACTTTCTCCATTTTTTCTTTTAAACTATTTAAATTGACTTATACTATAAATATAATTTTTTTAGTCTTAATTAGGATAATTACATTCTCTCTACACTTTCCATACCTAATAAATCTAAACCTTGTTCTAAAACATTTTTAACAAGATTTATTAAGCTTAACCAAGATGATTTTTTAGCCTCATCTTCTTCTGATAATATTCTTGTATCATTATAGAACTTATTAAAGTTATTAGATAACTCATAAAGGAATTCACATATTTTATGTGGAGCTCTATCTCTAAAGCTTAATTCTATAACTTCATTAAATTTAGCTAATTGAAGCATTAACCCTCTTTCAGATTCACTTTGAGGCACTGATATAATATTTTGAGCTTTAAATTCCTCTGCCTTATTTAATATAGACTTAATTCTTACAATTGTATATAAGATATATGGACCAGTATTTCCTTCAAATGAAGCAAATCTATCTATATCAAACACATAATCCTTAGCTGCTTGATTTGATAAATCACCATATTTTAATGCCGCTAATCCAACTTTTGAAGATATTTCTTCAACATCTTCTTCTGCTATATTCTTATTATCTTTAAGCTTTTCTTTACCAGCTTCCTTAATCATACTTATTAAGTCTGCAAGTCTCATTACTCCACCTTCACGAGTCTTAAATGGCTTACCATCTTTTCCATTCATTGTACCAAAACCAATGAAATCTAAAATAGTATCTTCATGTGCTATTCCTGATTTTTTAGCAGCTCTAAAGAATTGCTCATAATGAAGTCCTTGTCTCTTATCTGCAAGATATATTATTTCATCAGCTTTCATATCTCTAACTCTTTCTACAACTGTAGCTAAATCAGTAGTTCCATATAAAGCTGCTCCATCAGATTTTAATAATAATAGTGGTGGAACTGGACTCTTGTCAGTTTCTTCACTTACATCAAATACTAAAGCTCCTTCACTTTCTTTTGCAAATCCTTTTTCTTTTAACTCTTCTATCATTGATGGAATTAATTTTTGTGCATCACTTTCGCCATTCCATAATTCAAAATTAACATCTAACGCTCCATAATTTTTCTTTAAGTCAGCAACAGAAACATTTAATATATGTTTCCACAAAGCAAAATAGCCTCTTCTTCCTTGTTGAAGTTCAACTGTAGCTTGCTTTGCAGCTTCCATTACCTTTTCATCACTTTTAGCTAATTTACTTGCATATGGATATATTTCTTCAAGTTCATCTATTGTAAATGGTGCTTCTTCTGGATATTCTCCAGTAAAGTTTTCATCAAAGTATGGTAAAGAAGGATTTCTTCTCTCAACTTCTGATATTACCATTCCCATTTGAAGACCCCAATCTCCTAAATGAACATCTCCAATAACATCATGACCTAAGAATTTTGCAATTCTCTTTATACTTTCTCCTATTATTGCAGATCTTAAATGCCCTATATGTAAAGGCTTAGCAACATTAGCTCCACCATAATCAACAACTATTTTTTTAATTTCTGTTGTTTTTGAGACACCAAACTGTTCATCTTTATTCATTTCATTAACGTAATTTACTAAAAATTCATCATTAATATTCATGTTAATAAACCCAGGAGCAACAGCTTCTAGCTTTGCAAACATTCCATTATCCTTTAATTTTTCAACAACCTCTTGTGCTATTACCATTGGTGCTTTTTTATGCTTTTTAGCATTTGCTAAAGCTCCATTACATTGATATTGACATAAATCAGGTCTATTAGATACATTTACCTTTCCTGTTTCTTTATCATATCCAAGTTCTTCAAAAGCACTTTTTACTACATCATTTATTTTTTCAATAAATATTTTCATAACTTTACCTCCTCTTATTTTAAACATATAAAAAAACCGCCTCTTTTCATTCAAAGAGACGGAATATTTCCGCGGTACCACTCAATTTAACTAAAAATTTTAGTTCACTTAAAACTTTAACGCAGTTAACGGCTTACCCTTATATAAATATTATACTCAAGCAGCTTCTCCAAGGTCCTATTCCTTATTCTATATTTTGCAAGGCTTACACCCTCCCTCACTCGCTGTAAAATATACTTGAATAAGTACTACTCTTTTCTTAGAATTTTATATTTTTAATTATTTCACCATAACAATAATTTATTCATTCTTTATTATTATATATGTTTGAATAATACATTTCCACAATAAATTATTTAAATCATAAATTCATTAAATGTTTTTAGACTTATTTGCACATTTTTCAATAGCACTTATAACAGTATTTCTAAATCCATTTTTCTCAAGATCTATTACAGCTTCAATAGTAGTTCCCCCTGGTGAACAAACTTCATCTTTAAGAACTCCAGGATGTTTTCCTGTTTCTAATGCTAACTTTGCTGAACCTAATATAGATTGTTCTGCTAGTTTATATGCTTTTGCTCTAGGTAATCCTAACTTAACTCCTGCATCAGCCATTGCTTCAATAAACATAAATACATAAGCTGGTGAGGATCCACATAATGCTATAAATGCATGAAAATCTTTTTCTGCAATCACTTCATACTTTCCAAATAAATTATATAACTTACCTATATAATTTAATTCTTCTTCAGATACATTATTATTAGGACAAATAGCAGACATTCCTTCTCCAACTAATGCTGGTGTATTTGGCATTGTTCTAACTAACTTAATTTTCTTACCAAACCATTCTTCTATTTGCTCTATTGTAACGCCTGCTGCTATTGAAATAATAATAACATCTTCTTTAACTACATCTTTTATTTCTTCTATAACTTCCTTAAAGAAAAATGGCTTTACAGCTAAAAATATTATATCTGAATTTTTAGCAACCTCACTATTAATAGTTGTTGCCTTTACATTAAATTCTTTAATTATATTCTGAGCAGAAGTATTACTTTTTGTAGAAACCATAATATCTTCATTATTTATATCTTTTGACTTAACTAATGATCCCAACATGGCCTTTCCCATGTTTCCACATCCAATAAATCCAATTCTTTTATTCATAAAACACCCTCCTTAGACTAGTTAGTAGTTTTATTAGTGGCAAGTGGCAAGTGGCAAATTTTCTGTTGAAACTACTTAGCGTAGTTTCTTATATTTATACTTTCAAAAATTCAGCATAAGCTGAATTTTTTCCTTAACTTGAAACTTGTCACTTGTCACTCTTAACTAACTAAGTTCTATTCTTTATGTACCAGTTCTAAGTCTGCAAACTTAGAATGTGCTCCAATCCATGCCATTTTAACAGTACCAACTGGGCCGTTTCTTTGTTTTGCTATGATACATTCACCAATACCTTTTTCTTCTGTTTCTTTATTATAATATTCATCTCTATATAAAAACATAACAACATCGGCATCTTGCTCTATTGATCCAGATTCTCTTAAATCAGATAACATTGGTCTATGGTCTGCTCTTTGCTCTGGTGCACGTGATAACTGTGATAATGCTATTACAGGACATTCCATTTCCTTTGCTAATGCTTTAATAGATCTTGAAATTTCAGATACTTCTTGTTGTCTATTATCACTTCCTGCACTACCAGACATAAGTTGCAAGTAATCAATAAGAATCATATCAATTCCATGCTCCATTTTTATTTTTCTACACTTAGATCTCATATCCATAACACTTATACCAGCAGTATCATCAATATATATCTTAGCATTAGCTAAAGGGCCTGTTGCTCTTGCTATTCTTTCCCAATCATCATCTTCTAAGTTACCTGTTCTAAGTTTTAACATATCAACATTTGCTTGCGAACATAATAATTTATAAGCCAATTGCTCCTTAGACATTTCTAGTGAAAATATAACTACACTTTTTCCTTCTTTTAATGCTGCATTTTCTGCAATATTTAAAGAAAAGGTTGTTTTACCCATAGAAGGCCTTGCTGCAATTAATACCATATCACCTTTTTGAAATCCAGATGTTTTAGCATCTAAGTCCTTTATTCCTGATCCAACCCCTGTTATGGCTCCTCTATTATTGAATAATCTTTCGATTTCTAAAAATCCTCTTTCAAGAACATCAGAAAGAGCTTCATATTCCTTAGAATCCTTCTTTTCAGCTATATCAAAAACCTTTTTTTGTGCTAAATCTATTACCTTTTCTACATCTCCACCACTATTATAGCTTTCTTCTATAATTGATGTAGATGCTTTTATTAACTTTCTTAAAGTAGACTTTTCTTCTACTATTTTTATGTAAGAACTTAAGTTAGCTGTTGTTGGTACAGATGAGCTTAACTCTGATATATAAGTAACTCCACCAGCTTTATCTAACATATCAGTAGTTTTTAAATATTCTAATATAGTAACTAAATCTACAGCCATATCTTTAGCATACATTTCCCTGATAGCCTTATATATAACCTTATGACCATCTCTATAAAAATCATCTTCATTAAGTTTTTCAAAAACCTGAGCAATAGCACTTTTATCTATTATCATTGCTCCTATAACAGATTGTTCTGCCTCAATGCTTTGCGGTAAACTTCTCATCATAGGTGATTCCATAAGCAACCCACCTCCAAATTTATAATCAAATAAACATAATCAATTTTATTTCTCATAAGCATATTATACAAAAACTTAATTTACCTATCAATTTGAATAATAAATATATTTCTTCACATAATAAAATTAAGCTTCCTATTAAAGGAAGCTTAATCTACATTACTTCTCAAATACTATCTCCATAAGTTCCTCTATATGACTTATAGATTTAACTTCTATATCTTCAAGTCCTAGAGGGACTTCTTTTTCATTATCTTTAGGGATAGCAACAAGCTTAATTCCCTTTCTTCTAGCACCATATATCTTTTCAAATATGCCACCAACAGGTTTTATATTTCCTCTTAAAGAAATTTCCCCTGTTATAGCAACATCTTGACGAATTGGTCTTTCAGTAAGAGCACTTATTATACAAATAGTTATTGCTGCTCCTGCTGATGGTCCATCAATTTTACCACCACCAATTACATTTACATGTATGTCATAATCGTTAATATCTATATCTGTAATTTTTCTTATTACAGATGCAGCATTAAATACAGAATCCTTTGCCATAGATCCAGCTGTATCATTAAATTTTATAGTTCCATGACCTTTCTTTTTAGCCTTAAATACAGTAGATTCAATTTCTATTGTAGAGCCTAAGAATCCACTTACTCCTAATCCATATACATGACCTACTTCATATTTATCTAAGCTATCAATTCTTTCAAATGGTAAATATCTTCCTATAGAAATAACTTCTTCAACATCTTTTAAAGTTATTTCATTATTTGTTTCATCACCATCTTTATTAAATAATGAATATCCATATGCATCAGCTAATATATTTACTGCTTTTCTACCTTCAATAGTGTATTGACTTATTAATTCTCCAACACCATCTTCTAGTCCCACATGTAACTTTTCTGAAGCATTGTCTACTATCCCCTTAATATCATTAGATGACAATGGTTCAAAATAAACTTCTGTACATCTTGATCTTAAAGCTGGATTTATTTGACTTGGATCTTTTGTAGTTGCACCTATTAATACAAAGTCAGCAGGTGCACCTTTTTCAAATAAATATCTTATATATTCTGGTATATTTTCATCATCTGGATCATAATAAGATGATGAAAATTCAACTCTTTTATCTTCTAAAACCTTTAATAACTTATTTTGAAGTATATCATCCAATTCACCAATTTCATCAATGAATAATACACCCCCATGAGCTTCAGTAACTAATCCAGTCTTTGGTTCAGGAATACCTACTTCTGCTAAATCTCTCTTACTTCCTTGATAAATAGGATCATGTACAGAACCTAATAAAGGATTTGTTATTTCTCTTGGATCCCATCTTAATGTAGTTCCATCAACTTCAACAAACCTTGAATCCTCATCAAAAGGTGTAAATTTCAATTTTTTAGCAGCTTCTAAAGCAAGTCTTGCAGCTGAAGTTTTACCAACCCCTGGTGGCCCATAAAGAATTATGTGCTGTGGATATGGTGAATACATTTTTGACATTAATGATCTTATAGCTCTTTCTTGACCAACTATCTCATTAAAGTTTTCAGGTCTTAAAAGTGACATTACATTTTTATTAATATGCTTAGCATCTAACTTTTCTAATCTTTCTAACTTTGCTGTAGTTTTAGTATTTTCTTTTCCTTTTTGCTTTTTTATTATAGAAACTCTAAGCTCATCCATGAACTTATCTTGTCTTTCTACTAGTGCCTTTTCAACATCAGCCTCTATTTTATTTTGAACATATTTTTTAGCTATATTTTCTGATATCCAATAAAGAACATCTTCTAATGCCTTTTCTAATTCATCATCAGCTGGCACAACCTTAGCTCCATTTCCATCTGATGCTATAACATCTAATGCATATATACGCTCATTTATATTTGATGAGTTTACATACTTTTGAAGCTTAAATCTTATAGTCCTAGCTCTAATAGCCCCTTCATCTAAAACATTTTTAAGAACATCAAATAATACATTAACCTTTGCTTCTATTGGCAAATTTTCTTGTAATATATCTTCTAATTTGGCTCCTTTGTTATATAAATCCAATGTTAGTCCTCCTTATTGTTTAGAAACAATATTAACTTTCATTTTTGTAGATACCTCTGGATATAACTTAACCTCTACTTCATATGTTCCAGCAACCTTTATAGTATTTACAACAACTTTCTTTTTATCTATTGATAAATTAAATTCACTATTAATTGCTTCTGCTACATCCTTATTAGTTATTGCTCCAAATAATCTTCCGCTATCTCCAGCTTTAGCATTTATAGTTACTTCCTTACCTTTTAATTCAGCTGCTAATTTTTGAGCTGCTTCTAATTCAGCAAGTTTTTTCTTTCTTTCATTTTCTTTTTTTGCATTTACTACATGTAACGCATTTGCTGTAGCCTCTTCTGCTAATTTTCTAGGAAATAAATAATTTCTTGCATATCCATCTGATGCTTCTATGACATCACCTTTCTTTCCCATCTTTTTAACATCTTGTAATAAAATTACCTTCATATTATAACACCTGTCCTTTAACGTTTTTATTCTTTAATTTCTAAATGCTTATTAATTGCTTCCTTTAATAAGTTAACAGCCTCATCTATTGTACATTCTAACTTAGCTCCAGCCATATTCATATGGCCGCCTCCACCAAGTTCTTCTAATATAACTTGAACATTAACTTCCCCAGTAGATCTTCCACTAATAATAATAGAATCATTTATATTGCATAAAACAAAACATACATCTATTCCTGATATACCTAACAACTCATCTGCAGCTCTTGCTACTATTACAGTATTGTTAACATCACTTGGACAAACTGCAATTGCTAAATTTTCATGAACTTCTGCATTTCTTATAGTATCTGATATAAATAAATAATCATCTAAACTATCAGTAAACATTTTTTTTACTTCTATTGTGTCTGCACCTAATGATCTTAAGAATGCTGCTGCATCAAAGGTTCTAACACCAGACTTAAATTGAAATCCCTTTGTGTCCATAAAAATTCCACCTAAAAGTCCTTCTGCTATTATTTTAGGTATTCTTGGTTTTTGTAGCATATATTGAATTAATTCTGTTACCATTTCTGAAGTTGATGATGCATATACTTCAATATAATTTAATAATGCTCCCTCTATTATATCTGGACTTCTTCTATGATGATCTATTATTATCTTTCTATTAATTCTTTCCACAATATCTAAATTATTTACATACCCTTTATTATGCACATCTACTATAATTAATAAAGTTTTATCATTAATATTTTTTTCAGCTTCCTCACTAGATATAAATAAATTATCATATTTATCATCTTTTTTTAATTTTGTCATATAATAATCAATTGCAGTTATATCATTATCTATTATTATGTTACAATTTTTCCCCAACTGCCTTATAGATGACCATAGCCCTATAGATGCTCCCAATGAATCCATATCAGGATTTTTATGTCCCATAATAAATATATTGCTGCTTTCAAATATCAATTCCCTTAAAGCCTGTGCAATTACTCTTGCTCTTACTCTAGTTCTTTTTTCTAATTCACGAGTATTTCCACCAAAGAAAGTTATTTTTTCATTATTTTTAATAACTGCCTGATCTCCACCCCTACCTAATGCTAATTCTCTTGCAGTCATAGCATTATTGTAGTTTTCTTGTGGATTATCTCCACCCCTACCAATTCCAATACTTAAAGTAACTTCTAACTTATTTCCCCTATCTATATTAGAAATTTCATCTAAAATATTAAACTTACAATTAATTTCATCATTTATATATTTATCTTGTACTGATAAACAATATTTATTATATTCATATTTAATAATCATAGCTTTTAATTTCTTACTATAAGAATTAATTGCTTTTTCTACTTCAGCTGCAAGCATAGGTCTATTTGCTTCATCAGTTCTTTCTAATGCCTCTGATAAATTATCTACCTCTATTAACATTATGCTCTCTCTTGTTGAATATAAATCTCTTAAATTGCTTACTTCATTAAAATATACTAAATACTTTGCTTCGTTATATTTAATATTTTCACCACTTATATTATTAGCATATATACTGTAAAATGTATCTTTTATCTTTACTCTTTGACCTAAATCTTTATCACATTTTAATAATTTATGCAAATCAAGATTTCTTCCTATACTAAGTATATTTTGCTCCTGTAAATCTAATAAATTTAGCTCTTCCTTTAATCTCTTATTAGCCCACAATATATTTCCTTCATTATCAATTAAAGCTATTGGATATGACATATTTGAAATATTATCATTTATATTTGCCTTAATTTCATCAGTTAAAGTATTCATCTTTTCATTTTGTATTTCATTCTCAATATTCAAATATTCTTTAAAAGCTAGATATACAATTAATATTGTGCTTGCTAAATAAAAGTATCGAAAATAATACAGTATTATTGTAAAAATAATTACTACAATTAATATTAATAAAGACCTGTAAATTTTGAGCTTTTGTTTCATAAAAGCCTCCTAAATTTTATATTAATAACGCCCCTTAATATGATTTTGAAGCTTTGTTAAACTTCTTCCCTCTTTTTCATATTCATGCTCTTCAGCTATACCTAATTTTAATTTTTTTCTCAATTCATCATCTACTTCATTACAGCTATACCCTAACTTTTGTGCTAAAACGTATAAAATTAAAATAGCTCCTGCTATACAATTTAATATAGAATCTTTTGCAACATTTGTTCCTCTTGTTAATAATGAAAAAAACTCGCCTATAATGCACAACAAATTTGCTTTAAGTTCCTCTATAATTTTTATGTTTGCCATAATATTTAGCTCTTCTTTTTTCTTCATTGAACTCTCACCCCTATTTATACCTTGTATTTATATTTTAATTATTTTTCATTATTAATGCAACTAAATAGGCAAACCTATTACAAATTATGTAATTTTTTTATAATATAAAAATAAAAGGGGCTGTCGCACTAAAAATTTTATACACAATATATTGTTTTAAAAAATA